>ENA-OQHP01000047-OQHP01000047.1-human-gut-metagenome-genome-assembly--contig:-NODE-47-length-36179-cov-2.144153_pt1 | contig 36179 bp, 32 predicted proteins | sample MGYA00242563_ERZ504717 | MGnify/ENA primary metagenome ERZ504717 (study PRJEB26092, sample SAMD00036212) | human gut metagenome | host: Homo sapiens | study: EMG produced TPA metagenomics assembly of... | reverse complement strand
TCGTAATTACGGACAGAAGCCGAAGTTTCATGATGCATCATCATTTCAATACCTTTACTTGCTGCATAACGATGAATTTCCTGCACATCAAAGTCTGGATAAGGAGTCACAAAATCAAACACATAGTCTTTGCTCTTGCCAAACCAGTCTTCCCAACCCTGGTTCCATCCTTCTACGAGTACCGCATTAAAACCATGTTTTGCCGCAAAATCAATGTAACGTTTCACATTGGCTGTATTGGCTGAGTGCTTACCATTCGGCTTTGTCTGTGAATAATCAGTCACCCCAAGCTTCACACTGGGCAACTCATCAGTATAAGCCCAAGTTCCTTTGTTGGTAATCATATCCCACCATACACCCACATATTTTACCGGATGAATCCAGGAAGTATCCTCAATTTTACATGGTTCATTCAGGTTCAGCGTAATACGTGAAGCCAAGATATTACGTGCATCGTCACTCACGATTACGGTACGCCAAGGCGAGTTGCAAGGAGTTTGCATATAACCTTTATCTCCCTTTGCATCCGGCGTCAGCCATGATTCAAATACCATATTCTTATCATCCAGATTCAGGCTCATACAAGCATAGTCTACCAAAGCTGCTTCATGCAGATTGATATAAAGGCCATCATCGTCTTCATCATCAAAGCTGTCTGTACTCCCGTAGGTGAGAACACAAACTGTGAAGAATTTTCCGTCACCGCCGTTTTCATTTTCTCACGAATCTCAGAAAGACGGGAAGTTGTATAGTCATATTCCTGCGTGTCATAATCTCCCGGAATCCAGAATGCCGTATGGTCACCGGTCATAGCAAACTGAGTATGTTCTTCCTTAATGACGAAATAATTCAAATTAGGTTGCTGAGGGAACTCATAGCGGAAACCCAGTCCGTCGTTGAACAAGCGGAAACGAATCACTATGTAACGGTCATTTTCCGGCTGATCAAGTGTCACTTCCAGTTCATTGTAATGATTGCGTATTTCACTTTCTTCACCCCATACCGGACGCCAAGTTTCATCAAAAGTAGAAGTATGCGTTTCTCTGACTTTAAAACCAGTCATCAGATTCATTTTCTCATCTACCGTTCTTTATCTTTGCGTTCTGTCCATTCAAAGCCAATCCGCTTTTCCGGATCTTCCCGTTTTAATTCCAGTCCCAATGTACTAGGTTTTATCACAGGCTTGTTCTTAAAAGTTAACTCATAAACAGGAGCACCTTTTTGATTCAAGCTAAAGTCCATTACCAGATTCCCATCCGGTGAAGTCAATTTCTGTGCATTCGCCCACAATGCACAACAACACAAAGCTACAAAGGCAAAAGTTTTTTCTTGTATTCATAAGTTCTTCGTGGTATTAATATTGATTAGATTTTATGTTTTTCAATTACCGAGAGCAAAATTATGTGTCACTTTCTCATCTTATTTTCACAAAAAGGAAAATATAAATCAGAAGAATTAGTAATCATCTTATAATAAGTTGATTAATCAGCTCTACATAGTCTAAAAATAGAAACGTTTTAGAAGTTTAGAATGAGGTTTTCTCTTCCATCCAAACAAGTTTCCCGCTTAAATTCACATTTTTTCCGGTCAATACGTCGAATGCATTTTCTCGTGGAAGAATTTCCTGATAAGGAGTCAGGTCTAGTTCTTTTGAATCGTCCGTTCCGTTCATGATAACTACCACCGATTTACCATTAAACTCACGCTGATATACATACACTCCGTTTTGAATAGAATAATGTTTCAGGTTACCTTTACCTATCACCTGATTTCCTTTTCTCCAATTCAGCAATTGACGGGTAAACTCAAATGCTTCGTTTTCCAATGCTGTCCGCCCATTTTCTACAAAGCAGTTGCGCGTATCTCCTTGCCAGCCTCCCGGAAAATCCTTACGCAAGTCACCATCACCCTTGCCTTTATCACCGGTCATCAGTATCTCCGTACCATAATAAATCTGCGGAATGCCTCTGGTAGTGAGCAGAAATACCATGGCCTGCTTATAACGTTTCAGATTCTTCGCCATTTCATCTGTCTGTGCAAAGCGGGAAGTATCATGATTATCTAAAAAGGTCAGCAGATTCATTGGATTAGCATATACCAGATCCTGTGTCTGATAATCATAAAGCTTATACAATCCTCCTCCCCATTCACCGGTTTCTTCATCAAATGCCTGATTCATTAAAGCCTGCAAAGGAAAATCCATCACCGTAGGCAAGTTAGAGTTCTGCGGAGCAGCCAGTTTACTGTCTTTTTGCCAATAAGAAACCAGCACATTACTATTCAACCAGGTTTCTCCTACAATATTGAAATAAGGATATTCATCCAGCACCTCTTTACACCACTGACTCATAAAATCAAAATCCGCGTAGGGATGTGTATCCTGCCGGATACCGTTAATGCCAGCATATTCAATCCACCAGATACTGCTTTGTATCAGATAACGAGCTACATGGCGGTTACGTTGGTTAAAATCAGGCATTACAGAAGTAAACCACCCGTCAGTAGCAATCTTCTTTTCGAATGCACTGGCGTGAATATCCATTACGCTGGCCGTTTTAAACGAAGTTTGAACGTAATTAGAGCGGTAATTAAACCAATCTTTAGAAGGTTTGTCTCTAAACAGGTAGTTTTCACTTCCGCAATGATTAAAAATCATATCCATCACTACTTTCAGATTCTTTTCATGTGCTTTCTCTACCAGTGCACAGAAATCTTCATTACTTCCAAACCGTCTGTCAATCTGATAATAGTCTGTAATGGCATATCCATGATAGGAACCACTTTCCATATCATTTTCTTGAGTAGGATTCAGCCAGATTGCTGTCACTCCTAAATCAGCAATGTAATCCAGATGATTCGATATACCTTGAATATCACCACCATGACGTGCAAACGAATCTGTACGGTCTACCTTCTTTTCCCGCATCTCGTCTACCACATCATTATTTGAATTACCATTGGCAAAACGATCAGGCATGATCAGGTAAAGTACATCTTCAGAAGTAAAACCTTTTACATCTTCTCCTCTCTGCATGCGCGATTTCAACTCGTATGGAACCTGCAATTTCTTCTTTCCGTTCTTCAACAGAATCTGAAAAGTCTGTCCCTTTGCTTCCGATAAATCAAGGTAAAGTAACAAATAATTCGGATTGTCCTGTCTAACCACTTCTTTCAGATAAATACCTTCGCCCGATACGCTTACATCCGACAAAGCCAAATCCTCTCCATACAACAAAATTTGGAGTTCTGGATTTTTCATTCCTGCCCACCAGAAAGAAGGAGCTACTTTCTTTATCTCCATTGCCCGAGCATTCTGTCCTCCTCCCCACGAGAAGAGGAATACAATCAATAAAATTAATGTATGTTTCATGATATTGAGGTTGAAATGTTTTTCAATGCAAAAGTAGATTCATGAAAAAAGATTTCTTATCTTTGGAAATAAAATATAAATACATAAAAGAAGTAAACAGAAGGTTTACAAGAAGTTAACAAAATTTGAAGCAACTAAAATATAAATGATATAACATCAGATATTCAACCTTAAAACTATGAGATCTATACTTTTCCTTATATTGTTTATTGCAGAAGGCTGGTTCATCTCCATTTCCGCACAAGACTCCGAGCAACGAATCTTAGAGCAATTAGATAAAGCAATTTCCCAAAAAGAGAAATTTAAAAACGACAGAGAAGCTGTCATATCTCAAATCAAACAACGACTGAACTATGCCACAGACAATACCGAGCGTTATAAACTCTGTGGAGAACTATTTAATTTGTATCTACATTATCAGGCTGACTCTGCCTGCCACTATATTCGTCGTAAAGAATACTACAACTCTCTCCAGCCTCAACCGGAGAGAGACATCGAAATCTCTATCAATCGGGCAGAAGTAAGAGGTGTCATGGGCATGTACAATGAGCCTTGACAGAATTACAAACAATTCACCCTCATGAGCTGTCTTCCCCCAACTTAGAATATTATTATTTCACCATAAGAGCCTGTTATGGATGGATGGCAGATAATACAGTAGACCTACACGTAAAACAAACGTATCTGAAAAAGACGGAACTGTATCGTGACTCCCTGTTGAAAATACTTCCTCAAGGAAGCAACCGTAACATTGTATTGGCAGAAAAAATGATATTAAGCGGGCAGGCAGACCAGGCTATTCCCATTTTGAACAAAGTGCTTACTTCTCCTTTAGACATACAGGAAAAAGCATACGCATACTATACCCTTTCATTGGCATACGAAGCAAGAAAGACACAGACATGGAAATCTATTACCTTGCTCAGACAGCCCTCATTGACCTCAATGCATCGGTTCGCGAATACGCGGCCCTTCAAAAGCTTGCTCGCCTGGTGTACCAGCAAGGCGACCCGGAAAGAGCTTATAATTATGTAAGCTGTTCCATGAAAGACGCTGTAGCCTGCAATGCACGCCTGCGTTTTTTAGAAGTCACAGAATTCTATCCCATCATCGATAAGGCTTATTCCGACAAAAGGCGCAAGAAAAACGGTTAGGAAGAATCCTGACTCTTAGCATTACCGGATTGGCTGTATATCTCATCCTACTGGCCTTTTACCTATACCATGGACTGAGAAAACTTTCTCTCATGCGAAAGAATCTCTCAAAAAGCAACAAAGACTGGTAGCTCTCAACCAGCAATTGCAGCAGACTGGAAAAATCAAAGAAGTGTACATCGCCCGTTATCTGGACCGTTGTGTCAGCTACCTGGACAAACTGGAACAATACAGACGCTCACTTGAGAAATTAGCGATGGCTTCCCGCATAGAAGATTTGTTTAAAGCTATCCGTTCGGCAGACTTTCTGCGTGAAGAACGTAAAAACTTTTATAACGAGTTTGATAAATCGTTTTTGGAACTATTCCCCAACTTCATCCATGATTTCAACAACCTGTTGAATGAAGATGGAAAATTGAGCCCAAACCTGGAGAAATCTTAAACACGGAGTTACGTATTTTCGCCTTGATTCGCCTGGGTGTAACCGATGCCAACCGAATTGCCCATTTTTGGGATACTCATTAGCCACAGTATATAATTATAGAAGTAAAATCCGCAACAAGGCTAAAGGTGATAAGGATAACTTTGAACAGGAGGTGATGAGATTATAATTGTTTTATCTAATATAAAAATCCCCAAATTTACATTCCAACGAAGTAAACTTGGGGATTTCTATCTAGTTAAGGTATAAAATACTATATTTTATTTCACATTCTCACTCTTTGCATCTTCCACATATTCCTTCCATAAATCCTCTATCTTATAATTCTCTCCCAGAATATATTGAACAGCCTTTTCCAAAGACCACTGAGAACCTAATTGCACAATTGATACCGTCAATTTACGCAAAAAATCACCATCATAAGTTCTTAGCCAATTCATAAAATAGCCAGAAGTTCCATAAGGTAATTGCCATATATAAGGACAAGGAGTATTGCCAGACTTCCGATTCTCATCATAATATGCACCAGAATTCAAAGCTGTATTAATACGATTGGCATCAGTAACTCCACCACAAGCACTTCTTACGGCATCAGCCATTCCTTCTATACAAGAAGGCTGATTGCTGTCTACAGCACCAGTTTTCTGTACTAAATGGGTAAATTCATGAATCAATACACCACGAATCTCAAAAGTTGCATCGTCCATGGATACAGCTCCGTTATTGACCTGTCCTACATATTCTGAACTCATTCTCATCAACGGTCCTTCGCTGTCACCCGAAACATAAGCAACAGCCCCAGCATAATCCATAGGGCCCAAAATACATTTTAACCAAGGAACCGGCTGCTGTTTTGCATCTACAGATGAATAATACATAGAAGATAATACCAATTGTAACACCTTCGTATAATAAGCCTTCTTTTCTTCATCTGTCTTTCCTACAATATTATCATAAGCAGCAGCTATCTCAGGAGTTACAGCAGATTCTGTGACCAATTTATAGGTGGGAGGCATGATATCAAAAAATACTTCTGACGAAGTCACATTAGTCAAGGTCAGGTTTTCTGCGGAAGCCCATTCACTCACCTCCTCTGCTCCATCTTTATTCCAAATACAACGATACTGTACTGTACTAGGATTTTAGTTACCACGGTAAAATAATCATAAGAACTGGCAAAATTAGGATTTGCCATGATCTTTACTGATTTAGAAAGTCCGTTCAAAGCCATAAAAGAGACTTCTACACCTTTATAAGATTTGGCATCAGCTGTGGTCTGCCACATAATCTTCAATTCATTCAAATCTTTGTTATAAATGGCACCTCTGGCCTCCAAAGCCTCCCCACTTACAGGAACTACACCTTCAGGAAGTTCTCCAAAAACCTGTCCACCTTCATTTACGCAAGAACTTGTTGTAAACAAGCCTAAAGCCATCAAACATATTAATAGTGTACGCATATCTTTCATTTTTATTTACTAATTATTATTGAAAAACGGGTTGCGGCCAATATACAAAACTGTCGCTTGAAATACTGAACACATATAAACCTGCCTCAGGAGTTTCATTGCTTCTCACAATGATATGATCTTCATCAAATAAGAAACCATAAATATTAGGATAGTCAGATTTTACTTTATTTATATCCGAACCATAACCTGGAGCTAATCCTGCATCTTTATTAAATCGGATAATATCTGTACCTTCAATTGGAGTCATATTGCCACCCTGATAAAGCATAAAATAATAATTATCTGCATATATCACGATTGAAGTCCAATCTCCATTCCATTCAAATATCGGGAAATCAAATGCAGGAACTCTATTATATTCAGCTTCCAGATTAGCACTTAAGATGCATCTTGCATTTTAAACTGAGGCTGACCTCCACCTGGCAGTTTAATCCAATCTACCATCTTATATAAACTGGTCTTATCCTTTCCATAAGAAACATTTCCAACCAATTTACTTTCTGCAGTCAGACCTACTAATTCTACTCCATCTTCTTTCACCTTAATAGCAGACAATGAACTACCGCTTACTGTTATAGGCTTTTGGAAAGTCAATACACCTTCTTCTGTTACAGTGGCAACTATATTTTCTCGTACTACAGTTTTATTCGCATAACTTAAGAAATGAACAGTATGGTCATCTTTCGTGACATAATAATAAGCTGCAAAGTTTCCATCAGAAGCTGAACGAATTACACCTGAGCCCCATCCTTGAGCAAACATCTTTTCAATCAATTGTTGTTCTGGTGTCTTAATATTATCCATTTCTGCTTTTGTCACTTTAGTCATTATATAAGAAGTACCATTCGACTTACCCTGCCAGGTAATAGAATTCTCATTATACTCTGTTACCACCAGCACATTCTCCTTAGTCAGTGTTTCAAAATGCGATTGTACCAAAGTCAGTTCAACCTTTCCTTCATTATTCAAGACTAAAGAATAAGTTCCAGAAACATTTTGAGGTTCACGTTCCGATTTAGTTATTACAGTCTTCTGTTCTGTATCAAAAATAAAGTAACAAGCATTAACCAAATCTATTTTCCAACCTCCACCTTCTTCCACAGAAGCTAACAAGGATTCTACTTTCTCTTCTTCAGTCATCAGCGCATCCATCTCTGAACGGGCTGTACGTTTCCACACATACTCCGTATTAGATTCTTGTCCCTTACAAGTAATGCTACTTATTTTTGCATTCGTTACCACAAAAGTCTCATCACCTAATATTGTCTTTAAATCTGATCCAGCAAATGAAAGTACTACATTCTCCTCCTCATTGACTGAAGTTTTATATTCATAAGAAACCAACTTCGGATTAACCGTAGATTTCATCTGATATTTACCTTCCTCCACATTAAAGAAAAGATATACCGTAACATTTTCCTTCACAATTTTCCAGACCTCATCTGCACTAGTTGCAAGTACTTGCTCAACATCCTTAATCAGTTCTGACTCCTTATTGTCGTCTTTATTACCACTCAAATCTGTACCTGGATACACCAATTCCAACGGGTCACTATACCAATCGCATGCCCCCATTGCCATGCTCATTAAAGCGATACATATAAAATTCTTCAATAATTTCATAATCAATTAGTTTTTAGGTTACACTTTACCATCCCGGATTTTGCTTCAAAGAAGGTGTTTTAGCAATTTCATTGGAGTTTATTGGGAAGAAGTAATCACGATAAGTCACACGTCTCGGATTCAATTGTTGCCCTTCAAAGCGTTCCATCCGATAAGACTTTCCACCTACCTTAATTGCTCCATTTTCATCCAACACAGGTTTCATACCATGTATGTAGTGCTGTGTCTGAGGATATTGCATCTTCTTCTCATCAAACCATCTTTGCGCACGAGTATCTTCCGGCATAGCCAAATACTGTTCTTCTTTGTTCTCTTCAACAGGGTTAGTTATAATGCCTTTATAACGTAAAGCAAAATAACGATTATTTTCAAAGAACAACTCTACCCGTCGTTCGCGATCAATATATTCACGACGCACCTTCTTATCTGTATCAAATATTGGTGGAACCGGTTTCATGAACGCACGCTCACGAATCTGATTCAACATAGATTTCATTGTATTCACATCTCCATCAGTTTCATTCAAAGCTTCCGCATAAATCAGCATCAACTCCGGCAAACGAATCAATGGGAAATGCATACTTGAAATATTGGCATTAATAGTCCAGTCATTTTGTACAAACTTACGTAAAGCATACCCTGTACGAGTGCTACGAGTATCACGTACTGAACTATTCACTAATGCATCAGCACTACCTTCAGCCACATTATATTCTTTGCCCATCAGCACAGCACCCATATAAACAATATCTCTATAAAAGCGAGGGTCACGATTACATAAGGATTTTTATCATCATAACTAGAAGATGTATAGATATCATATCCATAATCGCCATCAATCACCTCATATTGATCCACCTGCTCCTGGGTAGGTTGATTTCGTGTCTGTCCGCTTCCGTACGACTCCGGTATGTTATCTTGAATCCAACGTGTATCTTTACTATTCAATAATGTCAAAATAACTTCATTATTATAGAAAAGGTTATCTCTGAACATTTCTTCCAGACGTTTGTATACTTTATCTCCAGAATTAGCCACAAACTCTGTTTCATCGTATTGTTTATAGAGTTTATACCGACCCATATCTACAACTTCCATAAACTCTTCGGCAGCTTTCAATGCATTCTGCCAGCGTTCCTGTTTATATTCTTTATATTCCTGAGCACCTACACGGGTATCTGAATCACCCAATGGAGAGATACCGGTAGGATTACCATCCGCATCTCTAAGACCGCCATTGTATAATGGTTGTGCTACAATCCAACGTACAATTGCTTTTAACGCCAAACAAGCTCCTTTATCAATTCGATTGAACTATTCACCTTCTTGTCTAACCGGTAAACGACTCGCAGCCTCATCCAAATCAGCACACAATTTTTCCACACTTGTATGAACTGATTCACGCACCGCATATGTAGAGGGATCCTCCTCCAAAGAATACAACCGATCACTATACACCATTCTCCATGCCAGCGAAGAATCAAATAATGATAATACGCCCTAAAGAAATAAGCCTCACCAATTCGCTTACTTAATAGACCCGGAGAAGAAGGATGATCTGGTGTGTTATATTCTTCAACCCCCCAAATAATCTTATTTGCTTTTCGTATAGACTGATAGAAGGTCCACCACCAACCAAATCCAGAACCACCATATATGTTACCTATTGAAGTCGGGTCAGAACTTAGCTCTCCATTCAGAATTTTATAAGGTGCATCAGCATCCGCCTTATTAAACTCCAACTCATCACATAATGTTCCGATATTGTGGCTATAAATTGTATTAAACCCCAAGCTGTTCAGATACATATCTGTATATAACTGTGTAACCAGCTCATTTACCTTAGTATAGCGAGAAAACACTTCAGCTTCCTGAAGCTTTCCATCGTCTTCTCTTTCCAAATAATCACTACATGAAGGGGTCAATAAGCATAATCCTCCCACTGTAAGACAAGCTAATATATATTTCTTAAATTTCATTGCTTTTCAAATTAGAATGTAACATTTACTCCAAAATTATAGATTCTCTGAATAGGATACCATGAACCGTTTCCATTACCCGTTTCCGGATCCATATTCACATCACCCAGTTTATCAAAGGTCAGCAAGTTCATACCTTGTACATAGAAACGTACCTGCTGCAAGTGTGCCTTTTGAATCAACTTCTGTGGCAAAGAATAACCTATTTCAATATTTTCAAACGCAAGTAAGAAGCATCATACAAGAATAAACTACTAGATGCATTCTTGTTGTTCGGATGGTTTCCTAAATGAAGGGCTGGATACGATGCATCCGGATTATCTGGTGTCCATGAATCCAAGTGCATAGCTTTTACTTTACCCATATTATTACCCTGCGCGCCCATTACCGGGAAATCCCATACAGCCGGACCACTTAACTGTAATGACGTCAAAGCTGCTCCTTGGAAAAGCACGCTCAAATCCCAGCCTTTATAAGACAAGCCCAAAGGAATACCAAACTACAATTCTGGAGTCTTCGGATTTCCCATTGCCTTCATATCATGCTGATCATCTATTTTCCCATCATTATTTAAATCTTTATATACCACATCACCTGGTGATAATGTACCCCAAGGCTGGAATCCAGCTCCATCATTCATTGCATTCAGTTTATCAGCCTCAGCCTGATCTTTACAAAATGGTCTACTTCGTATACAAATATTCACCTACCCGATGTCCTGTACGTTGCATCCAAGGAACAGCACGGTCAATTTCCATCATATCTAAGATTTTATTACGGGCAAACCCTGCATTAAAACGGATATAATAGTTAAAATTACGTCCTATTCTGTCGTTCCATCCTAATTCCAAATCAAAACCACGATTAATTACCGTTCCTGCATTTACATAAGAAGATGTTTTTCCGAAGATATCAGGAATACCCACTACATCGCTACCTCCTGTATTCGTAATAATATCCCAACGTTTCTCATAGAATGCATCAATTGACAAGCTTAAACGGTTATTCAGCATATTCATGTCAATACCTGCATTATACTTAATTCCTCGCTCCCATGTCAAATCAGGATTTGCTAAATCGCCTTCCTGCAAACCACCTCCCATAGACTGGTTATAGTTTGTTCCTGTATTCCAAGAGCTTGCGTTGGTTCCATTATAATATTGAACATACAAGAATCGCCCAATTCCCTGGTCGTTACCAACCCAACCTACAGAACCTCTTAGTTTCAAGTGATCCAACCATCCTTTAGTACCACTCATAAAACGTTCTTCCGTTGGCACCCATCCGATAGAGAATGACGGAAATACACCGTAACGATGTGCCTTACTAAAGTTCTCAGAACCATTGATACCGACATTAGCTTCAAACAAATATTTATTCTCATAGTCATAGGTAGCACGTGCTGCAAATCCCTGATAACGGTAAGCAACCTCATTTCCTATTGTACGCTGTGAACGATGCATCGTAAACATTCCTGAAACATTGTGACCACCAAACTACGCTGATAATCTAACTTTGCTTGCATATATACACGTGCAATAGCCATACTAGCCTGATAGCTGTTCTGTTTCGTATTGTCTACTGTAAAGTTAGATATAGCCGGAGTATAAGCACCGCTATATCTTACTCTATCTGGAGTAGCATAAATACCCAGTCCTTCACTTGGATAGAATGTGGCATATCCACCATACTCTTCATTATTGGCTACTTTTCGAGGAATAGACCGGTCAATGGCATGCGTTTCTTCAATGTCATAAGAGAACATACCTTCTACTTTCAGACCTTTCGTAATAAAGTCCAGTTTATGCCCAATTACAAAGTTTCCTTGGAAATTAATCTTGTGGGTCGTCTTGTAACCCATATAAGCAATTTCTCCTAAAATGTTCTTTGTGTACTGGCTATCACCAAATAAAAGACCATTCGGATGATCCGTATAGTAAGTTTCATTGCTCGGATGACCATTCCGTTCCAATACTACCGGATAAATTGGAGGAGTGGTGTTAGCTGTAAAAATGATATTTCCAGAGCCTCCTCCCGATTCATTCATATCTGTAATCTGTCCACCAAGGTTAACACTTACATAGAAATTCTTAGTGATATCAATATCCAAACTTGTACGTAAATTATAGCGTTTAAAACCACCATTCGTACTGTAAGCGTCATTCAAGTCTGAATACCGATAGTTTCCATCCTGATTAAAATAACCAATCATAGCAAAATAACGAGCACGCTCACTACCTCCACGTAACGACAAGGTATAATTCTGCTGAATAGCCGGACGGAAGGCATAGTCAAACAAATCAATATTATAACCTAAGCCATCGGTATTGTCACCTTTAGCGCGTGCCCAATTATTGATCATTCATCAGAGAATAATTTAGACTGAACAGCCGGATCTGTTTCCCATCCCGGGTTGTCATTTTTCAGTGCCTGATTGTACAAGCGGGCATAATCGGCCGATCCAAGATAATCAGGGTACGATACAGGTTCTGCCAGACCTACTTGTGCCTTAAACTCTACGGTCGGCTTTGACTGCGATACACCTCGCTTTGTAGTCACAATTACCACACCATTTGCACCTCGAATACCATATACAGCGGTAGCCGAAGCATCTTTTAAGATAGAGAATGTCTCTATTTCATTCGGGTCCAAGTTAGAAAGACTTCTTTCTACACCATCCACAATCACAATAGGAGATTGTGCTCCAGAATTATATGATGACAAACCGCGTACGGCAAAACTTGCGACGTCTTTACCAGGTTCACCACCACCAAACTGAGTCACTGTCAAACCCGGTAAACGGCCAGCTAACGCGTTGGTGATATTAGCACTCGGACTTTGAGAAAGCTCTTTCACATTTACAGAAGCCACAGAACCTGTCAAAGTCGTTTTCTTCTGTGAACCATAACCAATCACCACTACTTCTTGTAATGTCTTTGAATCTTCTACCAAAGTAACATTCACCTGACGTTGTCCTTTTAAAGGAACATCCTTTGTTGTATATCCAATAAAAGAAACTGTCAATACCGCATCTTCATAAGGAACGGTCAATGTAAAGTTACCATCCATATCCGTAATCGTTCCTAAACTAGTTCCTTTTACCATAATATTAGCTCCAATCACAGGTAGATTATCTTCATCAATGACTGTTCCTTTTACAACTATCCCTTTCGACTGCTCTACTCCATGTGCCATAGCCGAACTGTCAATAGCCCAACTAGGTGAAGAGAACAAGCACAGAAAGGCCATCGGATACACCAAGCGCATACACCTGAATTGCTTTCTTTTTAATTTTAGATCTTTCATAGGTTCACTTTTAAAGTTAAACATTAAAAACTATTTCATTCTTCTACTTGATATACATCTGTTTTCCCTGGTAAGGAAATAGAAGGAGGAATATCTCCTTTAGCCACTCCTCTTTTGTAAGAAGGCTTTTCACTCATGACAAAATGTAGTGTTACTCCTTCTTTCACCATGTCGTACGGCAAATAGGATTTCGTATATTTCTGTCCGTTCACATACAGGTCCTTTACGTAAACTGCCTCTTCTGACCAACCTTCCGTAGTCATCTTTATCTGCTTGCCATTGCTCAATGTCACTGTCAGGCTCTTGACACAAGGCGAACCGATGTTATAAAAATTACTGGAAGGAGCTACCGGATAAAATCCCAGACAGTTGAACATATACCATGCCGACATTTGGCCGCAGTCGTCATTTCCACTCAGCGAGCCCGGCTCATTGCCATAGAAACGGGAAGTAATCTCACGCACCCAGTACTGGCATTTCCAAGGCTGACCTAAATAGTTATAGAGATAGGCTACATGATGACAAGGCTCATTTCCATGCCAATATCCGCCAATGCGTCCCTGTATATCGTGAGCGCCAGGAATATCTTCAGGCAACTCCACGGTAAACAGTTCATCCAGCCGTTTCTGGAAAAGTTTCTTTCCAGCCAGATTAATATATCCCTGTACATCGTGAGGCACATACCAGGTGTACTGCATGGTAAACCCTTCAGTGATGTCTCCCCATCCATGTACAGAACCCGGGCCCTGATAGGCTATCGGACTGAATGGGTACGCCATTCACCTTTACTATCCCTTCCGCGCATGTATTTCGTTTCCGGATCGACCAAGGTCTGGTAAGAAAGCGAACGGTTCAGGAAGTACTTATAATCCTCTGTCTTACCCAATGCCTTGGCAGCCTGCGCAATACAGTAGTCATCATAAGCATACTCCAGTGTCTTTGAAACAGATTCAGCTTCCTTGTCAAAAGGAACATAGCCATTCTCACGGTATTCCGGCAGACAGTCATAGTGTTCGTTCATCGCCGTAATCTTCATGGCCTCATAGGCACGTTCGTAATCAAAACCTTTTACGCCCTTCACAATCATATCTGCCAGTACGGATACAGCATGATAACCAATCATGCACCAGGTTTCATTGCCATAGAAAGACCATATCGGCAGCATCTTCTCCACACTCTTGTCATAATGGGCCAGCATCGAATTGGCGATATCTGCATTGACATCCTGATGCACCAGGTTAAACCAGGGATGCAAGGCACGGTATGTATCCCACAATGAGAAGACGGTATAATTGGTAAAACCCTCGGCTTTCTCAATGTTCTTATCCAACCCTCTGAACTGGCCGTCTGCATCCTGAAAAACAAACGGATGCAGCGCTGCACGATAGGCAGCCGTATAAAAAGCTTCCTTCACTTCCGGTTGGGCCTCAATCTGATACTTGGACAATTCCTTTTCCCACAGACCGACTCCCTTTTCACGTAAAGCATCGAATGTCATACCGTTCAGCTCCTGTAAGTTCAGTGTCGCTCCAGCAGTGCTGACAGCCGATACCGATGTCTTCACAATCACTTCTTCTCCCTCTTCAGCTGCAAAGAGATACAAGCCATCAGATTCTTTCCCCACGCTTCATAGCAACTGCGGAAACGGGAAGTATTATAGATAACCGGCTTTTTATCCTGCATGATACGCAGGTTTTCAGCTTCTTAGAAAATACTGCGGTAAAATAGACATGACGTTCCGGTCCCCAGCTTTACCAGCTTGTAACCTGTCAGGGTAGAGTCATTCTCCATACGCAGATTTGACCATTCACAATTCTGCCAAAGGGTATGGTTCATATCAATCATGATAAATGCCTTGTCCGACTTAGGATAGGTGAAACGGAACATGCCACTACGTAATCCGGCTGTCATTTCAGCTTTCACACCGTAATCAGACAGCTCGACGGCATAATAATTAGGAGAAGCCCACTCCTTCTCATGAGAATAGCGCGAACGATAACCTTCTGTGGGGTTCTCCCGTGTACCCGGATCGAGTTTCATCTCCCCAGTTCCAGGTATGAACAAGAAATCACCCAAATCAGGAATTCCTGTTCCGCTCAGATGTGTCAGGCTGAATCCCAGAATGGAAGTGTGATTATACTTATATCCGGCCGCTGCATCATAGAACTTGGCATCCGTATCCGGACTTATCTGTATGCCTCCAAACGGAATCTGTGCACCCGGATAAACATTGCCGTAACCATCAGTACCGATCATCGGATTGACATACTGTGTCAGACTTCAGCTGAAAACGAACACACCGGCAAAGCTGTACACAAAAAGAATATTTTAAGAATACGCTTCATAACCAACTGTTTTTACTATTCCTGAATATCGCCTACAGCCACCTGATATTCATGCCACAAGCTGTCTATATCATACTCATTTCCTAACGCATACTTAATCGCTCCATCAAACGACCAGGGAACGACCTCCAACGTGCTCCGATTGAACTTGCGCAAGAAATCTTTGTCCTTATTGTCTTTCAACCAAACAAAGAAATATCCTGTAGTACGATATCCGTCCATATAATTTCCTCCTTTCGGACGTCAGCCGGAGTAAAGCCACCATTTGCCACACGTACGGCATCAGCCATACCCTCAATAAAGGCCCAGAACACACGGTTGGTTCCATAGCTTCCTATTCCTTGCGGTTCCAACTGATAGGCATGAGTCAGTTCATGCAGCAGAACACCTCTGGTTTCGAAAAACAATTTTGCCGTGTCATTAGCAGCAAACGATTTTTCAATATGACGGGTACTATAGAAGATACTTACTACCCCATTTCCACCATCCTTAGCCGAGACTCCTTCTATATCCTGCAACGAATAGTGAATGGTATCTACTGGAACAATGCTGTCCGACGGAGCATCATACAATGTGGCTAACACCGTACGAGCCTGTTCTGCAATGTAATCCTGCGGATGAGTCACAATACGATGGTAGACCTTTGAGCCTTCTGTCTCGGGCGCCTGGTCATCAAATACAATATGCCCCACAGGATAATCTTTCCAAATATCTGCTGTCTTTTCCTCTGAAATGGCTTTTTGTCCGGCACAAGCCGAAATCCCGGCCAGTCCTAAAAAATACTAATCAGTAACAATTGTGCTTTCATAATTTACTTAATTCCGTTAGTTAATGAATAAGGTTTATATTCCGCTTTCTGTCCTCTCTTTTTATTTGGAGAGGCTCCCATCTTAAACTCCCATACACCACCTTTTAACAGGTCCGCATGAGTTATGTACAATTTCTCATATTTCTTTCCGTTAATAATCAACGACTGTACATAACGCTGACTATCACTCACCCCAGGTGCTTTGATTTCCAATGTATTTCCATTAGGAAGCTGCAATTTCAAATAAGGGAAATAAGGAGCACCAAGCACATACTGGTCTGTCCCAGGACAAACAGGATAAAAGCCCATCACCGTAAACATGTACCAGGCTGACATCTGACCGCAGTCATCATTTCCTCCTAACCCGTTGATATCATTGCGATACATCCGGTCTACAATCTCACGTGTCCAGTACTGTGTCCGCCAAGGTTGTGAGGTCCAGGCATACAGATAAGGAATGTGATGACTGGGTTCATTGCCGTGTACATAACCACCTATCAGGCCTTCTTCCGTAATATCCTCATTCTTTTCATAATATTTCTTTGGAAGATGCATCTCAAAAAGCTCATTCAGACGATTCAGGAAAACTTTCTCTCCTCCCATCAAGTCCATCACACCGTATACATCATGAGGTACATGAAAAGAGAAATTCCATGAATTCCCTTCAATAAAACCTTCTCCATGTGTCTGCAAAGGATCAAAATCCGATTTAAAGTTTCCTTTCGCATCACGTGGACAGGCAAAGCCTCTTTTCTTATCAAACACATTACGGTAATTCAAGGCACGGGCATAATATTCCTTAGCAACATCTTCCTTACCAGCCAACAAAGCAGTCTGATAAATAGTCCAGTCATCGTATGCAAATTCCAATGTAGAAGAAACTGCCGTACTGCTCTTTTCAAAAGGGATATACCCAAGTTTCTTATAGTCATCCAGATGGTCATAATAATCAACATTCGATGTCTCTACCATCGCCTGCAAGGCTGCCTCTTTTTCTGTTACAACCTTCTTGGCTATGGCATCAGCCAGTACAGGCACGGCATGATACCCACTCATGCACCAGTTTTCATTTCCCATCAGACTCCACACCGGCAGCATTTTATGTACACTCTGCTGCTGATGTGCAATCATGGACTTTACCATATCTGCATTTTGCAAAGGGGTTACCAGGTTCAAGAACGGATGTTCCGCACGATAGGTATCCCACAGAGAAAAAATCGTATAATTGGTAAATCCATCCGCCCGATGCACATTATGATCAAGTCCTCGATAATAACCGTCCACATCCATATACACAGACGGATTAATCATCGTATGATACAGCGAAGTATAGAACATGGCCTTCTGGTCTTCCGTTCCTTCTATTTCAAACAGCTCCAGCTTCTCATTCCAGGCTTCTGACGCTTCCGCTACTACCTGCTCAAAGCTTTTTCCACCAACTTCTGCCAATAAATTTTTCAGCGCCCCCTCCGTGCTGACAGCCGAAAGAGCCACTTTTACCACCAGCTCCTTATCGGAAGAAGTGTCAAAATTAAAATAAGAAACCACAGCACGTCCGCCTATTTCCGGGAAGTTACGATCCATCTTAAAACGTCTCCAGAAACCCGTATAAACCGGTTTCTTTTTATCTACATACCCGTAATCTTTTATCGGCTGTGAGAAAGAAATGGCAAAATACGTATAGTTCGTCCGGGCCCATCCGTTGGTTATCCGATAACCGGTCAGCAACGTATCATTTTCTACCCTCAGGTGGCTCCAAAGTACCTTTCCATCATAATTATAAATGCCGTGATCCAAATCGAGAACAATACGCCCGTCAGAGGAAGGGTAAGTATATTTATGAATACCGACACGAGGAGTAGCTGTAAGCTGAGCCTTTATCTGATAATCTTCCAGCTCTACTTCATAATATCCAGCCGATGCGTGCTCAGTGGAGTGATTATAACGCGAACGGTATCCTTCATCCGGATAAGAAGCACGTCCCGGATTCAGTTTCAGCTCTCCCACCGTCGGCATAATCAACATATCCCCCAAGTCGGAGTGTCCCGTACCGCTTAAATGTGTATGACTAAACCCGACAATGGTAGGATCTGAATATTGATAACCGGCACAATACTTATATACGTCCTTCTGGTATTCTCCATTTACATTATGAGGAATGGTATCAGTATCCGGACTAAGCTGTATCAAGCCAAAAGGTACACAAGCGCCAGGGAAAGTATGCCCCATCCCATTGGTCCCAATAATTGGATTTACATAATCTACTGCCTTTTGTTGAGCAAATACCGGAGAAGAGAGCAGTCCGGCAAGCAAGCAAAATATATTTCCGAAACATACTAAAAATAAGGTTTAAACTCCTTCTCATGTCATCATATAGCACTATAACCAGACTATAATCACGACATAATCAGATAATTATCAATATATTAAAAACACCTATCAAAAAAACTCATATACAATGCGAACTTAAACAATGTGCCTTCCCTATAACTCAGGCCTTTGCTACAAAGTCCTCTTTACTCTATTCATGTTTTAACCATTCTGATGGACATTCAGTTTTTTCTCCTTCCTCATTAATGAGATACAACGTCAACACACCGCCGAAATAATCAAAATAAGAAAGTTCCAGTTTATGTTTACCTGCAGCAAGTGCCACCTGCGCGCTACGTTCTGCAGGAGAATGTAACCCATCATTCTCAATCAACACCTGATCATCCAATTTCAAGATACTACCATCATCCGAAAGCAGTGAGAATGTATAAACACCGTCTGACGGAACCTCCAGATAGCCATTATATACCATAGCCAAATTACCGGCTTTTCCTTCCGGATAAGCAATGCGTTCACTCACATAAGTCTTAATCAGCTTAGAAGAAGCGATGTCGGCACATTTATTACCAGAAAATCATACAAAGCCACATTCAAACCAGGTTTTAAATTCTCTGTAACCTTCAACGCCGGACGAACAGCTTCTTTCACAAAACTGGCTGTATATAATTTATCGTATGTACCATCCGGACGGAAAGCTCTAAATTTAAATTCAGTATCCTTTGTTACGGTAACAGGAGTGGTATACAATGCTGATTCACTGGAAGGATCAGTTCCATCCATTGTATAGCGAATCTCCACCTGCGGCATGATACAATCGACTTTAAACTCTCCTTTATCAACAAATACATTACGATCATAAAAACCTGTCAAATCAGGAATCCGATAATTCACACTCAGCTTGTCAAGGCGTTTCAGCTGATTCATTACTCGCTGTTCGAAAGTTTTATAATCATTCAATCTGGATTTCTCACACCAGGCAATCTCACTCACCGCCATCATACGCGGAAAAACCATATACTCCATCCGTTCCATGGTCGGAATCCATTCTGTCCAGACATTACACTGTACTCCCCACACGAGTGATTTCTGTGTATCCGACAGTCCAGAAGGCACCACATCCATGTCATATATTTTCTTCAAGAAATCAGATTTTTGCTCATAATCAAAATACAAATGAGAATTCGGGCAGATTATCGTTTTCATACCAGCAGCTGTAGCTTTATGAACCGCATCCGTGCACCAGCTTCTCCACCAGGAAATCACACTTTTATCTGACAAACCGTCTTCTACACTTCATCCCAGCCAACGAGCCGTTTCCCGTTTTGCAAGAAAAAGGCTTCCATCTCCCTACAAACCATGCCTGTAAAGCTTCAGGGGTAGCCAGCCCCTCAGATTTCATTCTTTTCTGGCAATCTTTGCATTTATTCCAGTTGGTTTTATCTACCTCGTCTCCCCCAAATGCACGTATCATAAGGAAACATTTGAAAAACTTCACGCCAGATATTTTTGCAAAATTCCAGTGTAGAATCCTTTCCCACACATATCGGTGAAGAGAATACTTGCCCCCAGCCAATAAGTCCGTCGCAAGCAATATCAGGGTATTGCTGTATAGCAGCTAAGAAATGTCCCGGCATATCAATTTCTGGAATTACATCAATTCCTCTTTCCGCCGCATAATTTACCACTTCCTTAATTTCATCTTGAGTATAGAAACCTCCATAAATAGTATCACCTTCAATGACAGATGTTTTGTCTGTCGGTATAGCATAATCCGGATTACGCATCGATTTCTCTAATTGCATGCATGTACGGTCCTGGTCATTATATTTTCTCCAGGCTCCTTTTTCTGTCAATAGAGGATATTTTTTGATTTCAATTCTCCATCCCTGATCATCCGTCAGATGCCAATGAAATTTATTAAACTTATAAAGGGACATCAGATCCAGCAGTTTCATTACTTCTTTCTTAGAATAAAAATGCCGGGAAACATCTAAATGCATCCCTCTCCACTGATAGTGAGGATAGTCAGTTATTTCTACATTAGGAATAGACAAACCCGACTCTGCTTCTATCGGCAAAAGCTGACGTATGGTAGAAATACCAGCCACAATACCCGAATAATCTGAGGCCTCAAGAAGAAGTCTATCATTATTTACTGAAAGATGATACCCATCCTCTTTCATTCCTTCAATCATTCGCAATACAATGGAAGCTGATAGCTCTTCATGACTCTCCACCAAATCTATTTCCAAAGAATTTTGCAAAAGCGTATGAGCTGGAGCTAAATTCTTATCATTAATATATAATGACATTCCAGATTTAAAAGTGAACAGTCCATCGCTCTTTATTATTTCTACCGGAGAAGGGATTATATCTTTCTCTGTAGATAAATTCTTTTGAGCACACGATATCAAAGCAGATACACTAATTGCTAATAAAAAAGACTGAAGAGATATTTTCATATTATTAAATTTTGGGTTGCTTACGCTAAGTGTCAGAATCCATCATGCATGATTCTTTCTTATGATGCAAAGAAACGAAAAACAAGCCCGTTCAATGTCCCGCTTACTGCCAAAAAAGAGAGAAGTTTTAAAATGTCATAAAAATATCATAACAACCAACTTGTCCTCTTTTACACTACTGATAATCAATTAAATAGAAAAATAATGTCTCAAAAGAGCACATTACAATACTCTTTTGAGACAGATATAAAATCAAAGAAATGACAGAATTATTTCTATTTTCTATCATTTGTCTCGTCACCCAATGAAGGTGTATTCCTAAAATCTTTCGGAGTACAACCAAATTTCTTGATAAATTCTTTGTAAAAATAAGAGCGACTATTAATTCCAATCATAGAAATAATTTCCAATATAGATAAACTGGTATTCTTTAATAAGTCAGCAGCCTTTTCAAGTCGACACAATTTTATGAATTCATTAGGAGAGATATCGGCTGTCATTTCATTAAACTTACGATAGAATTGACGAGTACTCAAATTCAATTCAGACGCAATAAATGGAATTCCTAATTCTTCATTATCCAAATTATTTTCCACTATCGCTACAAATTTCTCCAACACATCCATCTGTTCCACACTATGTATCGTAAACCGTACACCATAATACATCACCTCCTGAGACGTCTCTTCGATATCCACTTTAGAATCATCTATATGACCCTTTCCCACAAAAACATCAACCGGATTAAAAGAAGGGAAAAAATGTAATATAGTCCCGACAAGAAGGAATAGTAAAATAACTAGTCCTATATATAACAAAGGAGATTTATACCAGGGCGTAGTAATATAAATAGGAATCATCAATATCTTCTCATTATTTTCATTTATATCCCTCTTATAACGCACCTTAAACATATATTTACCAGGAGGAACACTCGAATAGGTTACATCATTTGTCTTACTAAATATCGACCAATCCGCGTCATATCCTTCCAACATATAGGAATATTCAATATTCTCTCCCCCGACAAAATCAGGTACAATAAAATTAAATCTGAAAAATACCTTTTCACCATCTATTTCCCATCCATTCCGACCATCTTCCTCATAATTTGGTGAGAAAGCTCTTTTATTCTCTATCCAAAATCGCGTAGCACAATATTTTGAAATGGACTATAAACAGCCGTAGAATTATCAGACAGATACAACAATCCGTTTACCCCACCAAAGAAAAGTCGTCCGCTATAAGGACATTTATAATATGCACCATCACTAAACTCTTCAATATGTATGCCATTCCCGTAAAAGGTATGAATTCTTCCGTTCATAGGATTGTATTTATTTAATCCTTTGTTACTACTCATCCAAAGAAAACCATTCTTATCGGACAAAATTCCATGAATCATGTCATTCGAAAGGCCATGTTCTTGTCCGATATAGCTTATTGCCCGTACACTGTCTTCCTCATATTTCATAGAAACAACTCCTGTAGAAGTACCTATATAGAACTTATTCTCATCATACTGACAGAAAGACAATACATCATCTACCGGACGATTTAGTTTCTGCTGAAATGAAATAAGCTTATACGTGTTATCTTTTATATTATATCTGACAAGCCCTTTGCCTCTGTCACCTAGCCATAATACAGAATCACCCTGATTCGTCATAGAAAAGAATACAAGATACGCATCATTGTTACCCCTATATATTATTTTTTCTTTCTGATCGGTTATTCGAATCTGATCTCCTTTAAATCTACTTCAAACGGACAAGTCCAAGCATATTGACCGAGACCCATAAAGTAGAAGCATCTTCCTCATATACTCCTTTTATTTCTACAGTGTTACCTTTCGTATCGAAGCCTTCTACCTTAATCATTCTTGATTGCTCAAATGAATAGAAATAAAGTAAGTTCGCATTGGTTCCCCCAATCCACATTCCATCATGAAACTGACTTCATGAATCGAAAATACACGATTATCATTTTCCCATGGCAGATAATCAGACAAGGCCTGACGGGAACTACCAGAATACAATTCCACCGCCTCCTTTTTACCCCAATTTTTTTCATATTCAGGTATATGTATCAGTCCATCCCCTTTTGTACCAAACCACAATCCTCCATAGCGGTCAGTAGCAATACTTCTTACCTGACGCTTCAGTAAAGGAGACAAACGTGTCAGCTCCAGAGTCTGAGCTATTGAATTATTTTTTGTCAACATTAAGACACCCTGTCCGTCTGTGCCTACCCAGACTATGTCATTATACCGGTCTTTAGTCATCGAAAAAATCCGAACACTACGGTCTATCACCTCTTCCCTATATTCTTTTGAAGAATTCAAGGATACAAGCCCGTTCAGATGAAAAGCAATAATGACATCGTCTTGAAGAGAAGTTATATTTTCAATTTTTCCATACTGCTTCATTAAATCGGATATATTCCTGATATATACCTTGGTCTTTGCCGCGACATCATAAAGATAAAGGTTATTCTCTGCATCAATAAAACTAAATGAATCGTTTTGTACGAAATAGCGATTTACAGAAACATTGTGCAACTTAATCAGTTCTTTTTCCAATTCTATCTTTATTGACTTTTGAACTGAGAAAGAAGGAATCTTAAAGCATACCACATCTGGAGAGCCTGCATACAATAACCATATCTCACCTGAATCTGTAACCAGTGCCTGCGTACACTTTTCAGCATCAGGTATGATATTTCCCAAAGAAACAAACCTCTTTAAAGTTGTATTAAAATACAATAATTCGGATCCGTTTACAACCCAAGAATCACCTTTTGCATTAGAATACACTACATAATTTTCCGAATCAGTATATATTTCTTCTATTTCCCTTTTTACCAAGGAAAAACGAGCTACTCCCAAGAACGTTTTCACCCATAGGCACTGATTATCAGCCTGACAAATTTTGTGGATAATATTGCTTTTAAAAGTAAAATCCTCATTATAAGGGCTTTTCGAACGAAACACACTCATGGTCTTACTATCATAACAATTCAAGCCATCGTATGTTCCGAACCACATAAGCCCATCAGAGTCTTGAAAAATAGTCAATACGGCACTATTAGAAAGTCCATTTGTTGAAGTTATATTGTTTATCAAGTATTTATCATTGACACTAGCCTTGATATGTACAATTGCAAACAGAAAAAATAAAAATATGAATAGTTTCAGCTTCATCGGGAAAATAGCATACATTAATCTTAAATATATACAATATTATACTATTTGGACGAAAAAACAAAGAAATAAACAAAAAAATCGAACCAAGACTCCCCTATCACTTTATAATCAGCAACACTATCAGCCTGTCCTATTATATTATTTAGCCATCGTTCTATTAAAAATAAAAACATGCTTTCCTAGACTTACCCTTTACTATCTTAAAACAAATAATTACTTTTGCCACAAATCTTTGATAGTTTGCAGAAAGCCCCCTTTCCAAAGACTAAAAGATAATAAATATGCCAAAAACCTTATTTCTATCATACAAGAATCATGAAATCATTTATACTCGTGCTATTAACAGAATGCCTATCCATTTTATTCGCCCATGCACAAGTAATGGACAGCATTCCCTTTGAATTAGGAAAAGATAATCGTGTATACATACATTGCCGTGTAAATGATAGTGACACACTACGCTTTTTATTCGATACGGGAGCAACGGACATGGTACTCAATCCCAATTCCCCCCGAAGTAATTTCTCAATCAGCTGGAATGAACAAATCATTAACCAAGGAGCTACTGGAAGTAATTCTGTACTTTCCAGTTCTTCCAACACCTTTACCATAGGAAAAACCTCCATCAAAGCACTTCGTTTCTTACGTATTTCCTACCCTGCCGATTCATGGGACGGAGTTGTAGGGTTAAGTTTCATATCCCGTTATCCCATACGTATTGATTATTCAACCCGTCAAATTTATCTATACGATAAAGAATCATTCACTCCTCCCAGTCCTTCCATCCGGTTGAAGGTAGAATATGAACTAGGAGTCCCTGTCGTTCCATTACAAGTGCGCATCAACGGGAAAGACTACCAAGTACGGGCAGAAATCGACATGGGATCAGACCGCGTATTTGATTTAAATACCCCCTTCGTCCGCCAACACGACCTAGAAAAGTCACAGACCCCGTTTGCCATTTCAGAAATTACCAGTTCGGATGCTAATCAAGGAAAATTATACAATGTATATTTCGATGAGGTAAAACTTGGCAATCTCTCTCTCCCATGTATTCCAGGAGCCTTTTCAACTCTTACAACTGGGGTACAAGCCAGTGACAAAATGGATGGGGTTCTTGGAAACAATTTTCTGCAACGCTTCCATCTCACATTAAATCTGCAAGAAGGATATATTTACTTACAACCCAATAATCTTTTATACAAACCGTTCTATGATTTCTTAATCTATTAATGTTTTTATTCCTGTAAACAGCAATTACTCGTAAAAAGAAAAACAGCCGTGAATTAAAACGGAAAGACAAAACAACATTCTATATCCTCCTTATCAGAGCCCTATGTTTCCGATAGCAGAACTTACGTTCCATGACGGAAACATAGGTTTTTGCCATGGAAAACATCAACTATAAAGAAAACCTTACTACTTAATTCAAAGGGATTTTATAAAAGCTTGTTTCTATGGTAAAACACCCAAGACAAGCATACAATTCCAAAGACAGCGTAGGTGCAGCACCCACATAACCGTCACTACCGAAGAAAAAGACTGAGAGCTACATTTTATAAAGCAGCAGATAAAGAGTTTTTTTGTACCTTTGCAAAACCAACTTCTTCACATGAAAAAATTATCTATTTTATTCACATTGATGGCCTGCTGCCTGATGGCATGCAGCGGCGGTCAGAAAAAGACAACCGATATGGAAACAGGAAACGAAACACTTGTACGTCTGGAAACGACCATGGGAAACATCACGGTCAAACTGTATAATGAAACTCCCAAGCATCGGGACAATTTTATCAAACTGGCGAAAGAGGTACTTACGACAGTACGCTCTTCCACCGCGTAATCAAGAATTTTATGATTCAAGCTGGCGACCCACAGAGCAAGACAGCTACCGATACCACTACATTAGGTAACGGAGATGTAGGTTACACACTACCGGCTGAGTTCAACCCGAAATTCTTCCACAAGAAAGGTGCGCTGGCTGCTGCCCGCTTGGGTGATGAAGTGAATCCGAACAAGGAGTCTTCCGGATGTCAGTTCTACATTGTGACCGGACGCAAATTCTCTGAAGCACAGATGATCAGCATGGAGAACCAGTTGAACGATGCGCGTTTGGAAACAGTGTTCAACGAACTGGCTCGCAAGCACATGAAAGAAATTTACAAGATGCGCAAAGCCGGCGATAACGACGGTCTGCTGGAATTGCAGGACAGCCTGGAAGCACAGGCACGTGGCATCGTAGCCAAGGAACCGGCCCTGAAGTTCAGCCGTGAACAGATTGCAGCTTATACTACCGTAGGAGGTGCACCTCATCTGGACGGAGCGTATACTGTATTTGGAGAGGTGACAGAAGGTATGGACGTCATCGACAAGATTCAGGCTGTAAAGACCAACCGTGCCGACCGTCCGGAAACAGACGTACGCATTTTGAAAGCAACCGTGATTGAATAATCTGATTTCCGCATGATTCAAGTAAACCGTTATACACTGGCTAACGGGCTGCGGATTGTACACAATGAGGACGACTCCACACAAATGGTCGCCCTCAACTTGTTGTACGACGTGGGAGCCCGCGATGAAGACCCGTCGCACACGGGATTTGCCCATCTGTTCGAGCACCTGATGTTCGGAGGCTCCCTTCATATCCCCGATTATGATACTCCCGTACAGAATGCCGGAGGGGAAAACAATGCCTGGACCAACAACGACATTACCAACTATTACATCACCCTGCCACACCAGAACGTAGAAACGGGATTCTGGCTGGAAAGCGACCGCATGCTCAGCCTGGATTTCAGTCCGAAAGTCTGGAAGTGCAGCGCCAGGTGGTGATTGAGGAGTTCAAGCAGCGAAACCTGAACCAGCTACGGGGATGCATCGCACCTGTTGCGTGAACTGGCATACGAATCGCATCCATACCGCTGGCCGACTATCGGAAAGGAAATTGCACACATCGCTCAGGCTACACTGGAGGAAGTGAAAGACTTTTTCTACCGTTTTTATGCACCGAACAATGCCATCCTGGCCGTGACGGGACATATCTCGTTCGAAGAAACCATCCGGCTGGCAGAGAAATGGTTCGGGCCGATTCCAGCACGGAACATTTCTCCCCGGCAGCTTCCGGCTGAAAAGCCCCAGACGCTGTACGCCGCAAGACGGTGGAACGGAAAGTACCGGTAGATGCCATCTACATGGCTTTCCACATGTCCAACCGCATGCATCCGGATTATTACGTATACGACATGATTACTGACATTCTGTCGAACGGTCGTTCTTCACGGTTCATCCAGTCGCTGGTGCAGGAACAGAAGTTGTTTACTTCCATCGATGCCTATATTTCAGGCAGCCTGGATGAAGGGTTGCTTCATGTCACCGGTAAACCGGTAGAAGGTGTTTCTCTGGAACAGGCAGAAGAAGCAATCTGGAAGGAACTAGAGAAAATGAAGACCGTACCAGTGAGCGAACAGGAACTGGAAAAGGTAAAGAACCGCTACGAAAGCGAACAGATTTTCAACAACATCAACTACCTGAACGTGGCAACTAATCTGGCTTTCTTTGAACTGACGGGAAAAGCAGAAGACATCAACGAGGAGGTAGGAAAATACCGTGCCGTAACTGCCGAACAGATTCAGGCGACTTCGGCCCGTTGCTTCGTTCCCGAAAATTGCAGCATACTCTACTATAAGGCTATTTCATGAGACATTCAAATTACCGTGCACTCCTCTGGCTGGGCATTCCCATCGTCATCGGACAGATTGGAGTCATCATCTTAGGCTTTGCCGACACATTGATGATTGGGCATCACAGTACGCATGAACTGGCGGCAGCAGCTTTGTGAACAACATGTTCAATTTAGCGATTATTTTCAGTACGGGTTTCAGTTACGGACTAACCCCTATCGTGGGCAGCCTGTTCGGACAAAACCGTTGTGAAGAAGTCGGGCGTACCCTGAAAAACAGTCTGGCAGCCAATACGCTGCTGGCCGCAATCGTGTGTCTAGTCATGGCAGTACTTTATTGGAACATCGATAAATTAGGGCAGCCGGAAGAGCTGCTTCCCACCATGCGACCGTATTACCTCGTGTTGCTGGCTTCGCTTCCTTTTGTACTGTGGTTCAACGGCTTCAAGCAATTTACCGACGGAATTACCGACACACGTATCTCCATGTGGATTCTGTTAGGGGGTAACGTGCTGAACATCATAGGAAACTACCTTCTGATTTACGGAAAGGCCGGATTTCCGGAGTTAGGACTGCTGGGTGCAGGCATCGCCACCCTGGCCTCACGCATCCTGATGGTCATTGCCTACGTGATACTCTTTTTCTGTACCTCGCGCTACGACGTGTTCAGAAAAAGGGTTCGCCAAAGGACGCCTCAACAGGTCCGATTTCGGGTTATTGAACAAGCTGGGATGGCCCATTGCCGGCCAGATGGGAATGGAGACGGCTTCGTTCAGCCTCAGCGCCATCATGGTGGGATGGCTGGGAAGTACGGCGCTTGCTCCTACCAAATCATGATAGCCGTGTCGCAAGTCTGCTTCATGATGTACTACGGCATGGGGTCGGCCGTATCGGTACGCATCAGCTATTTCTTCGGCCAAAAGGACTGGAGCATGTGCGCCATACGGCCAGAAGCGGCTTCCACATCATCTTGGCCATGATTGTCATCACAGGTATACCTATCTTCCTGCTCCGCTACTACATCGGCGGCTGGTTTACCAACGACGAAGCCGTCAGTCTGATGGTGGCACAACTGATTATTCCGTTCCTGCTGTATCAGTTTGGCGACGGATTGCAAATCAATTTTGCCAACGCGCTGCGAGGTATTGCCGACGTACGTCCCATGATGCTGTTCTCGTTCATCGCCTATTTCCTGATTTCCTTGCCTGCAGGCTATCTCTTCGGATTTGTCTGTGGCTGGGGAGCATCGGCATTTGGGCGGCTTTTCCTTTCGGACTTACCAGTGCCGGAATCATGTATTACCTGCGATTCAGATATAAAACGAAACCTATCCGCTAAACCATGTTCTCCACTTCTTTCAAAATCGTTATCGGCTACATATTGCTGGTGGGGCTTCTGATAGGAGCTTTTACCTATACCATGCAGCAGATGAACCTGCTAACTACTCCTACCAGCCTGAGAGACCAGCTCGACCACCGGCGCCACATCACTCACCGCATCATCAGCCAGCTGTATGACGCGGAAATCATCGGGCAGACACTCCGCACCGGAAAGCTGAACGAGTATTATCACTACCTGAAGGCGATGAAAGAAGTGAACGCTTCGATTGATACACTGGAAACGATTCTGACGGACACCCTGCAGCAAGCCCGTCTGGACACCGTAAGGACCTTGTTGCAGAACAAGCAATGGAACATGTATGCGGTGCTGGAAGCCATGCGGAATACACCGACCGACCAGATTTATCAGGAGCAGCTTGACAGCCTGATAGCTCAGCAGGATTCTTTGCTCAGTACGCCGCATATACGCAGAAAAGTCATTACGCACCATAACTCCTACACTATCCATCACAAGAAGAAAGGATTCTTCAAGAGACTGGCTGACGTCTTCGCACCAGGAAAAGAAGATTCCACCCAGGTGAGCAACGTGATTCAGGAGGAATACACGGATACACTGGATGAAGTGTACAGTCCGATAGATACCATCAGCAGTATGATTACAGGTATTCAGCACAAGGTATTTCAGACCCGTCAGAAGGAAACCGAGATGCTGAACACTCGCATCAGCAGCCTGCGCGTCATTGGAAGCGGACTGAGCCAGCGTGTCAACCAGTTGCTGGAAAACATTGAACACGATGAACAGGAAGCCGCCCGCACCAAACTGATGCAGGAGGAAGAGATACGGAAAGAAGCTGCTGAAACCATGGCCAAGATTGCCATTGCCGCCTTTGTGCTGGTACTGGTATTCTCCATTGTCATTGCACGCGACATCACTCGCAACAACCATTACCGACGGGAACTGGAAAAAGCGAAGTCGTATGCCGAGAACTTGCTGATAGCCCGTGAAAAGTTGATGCTGACCATCACCCATGACATCAAGGCCCCCGCCGGCTCCATCATCGGCTACATCGACCTGCTCATCCGCCTGGTGAACGACCGGCGACAGCAGTTTTATTTATCGAACATGAAAAGTTCGGCACAACATCTGCTGGCACTCGTCACTTCCCTGCTGGATTACCACCGCCTGGAAGCAGGTAAGATGGACTTACATCCGGTAGCTTTCAATCCGCACGAATTGCTGACAGATATTTATAACAGTTTCCTGCCCTTAGCAGAAAAGAAGCAACTGCAACTGGATTTCAAGGAAAAACTTCCGGAAACTCTCACCCTGGAAGGAGACCCGTTCCGCATACGCCAGATTGTGGAGAACCTGCTATCGAATGCCCTGAAATTTACAGCTGCAGGAGGTATTACCCTACAGGCAGAATACCACGGCAATCAGTTCGTGTTCAGCATATCCGATACCGGATGCGGCATGACAGCCAGTGAGCAGGAACGCATATTCAAAGAGTTCACCCGCCTGAGCAGTGCACAAGGACAGGAAGGATTCGGACTGGGATTGTCCATCACTCGCAAGCTGGTAGAACTTCTGTTAGGAAGAATAGACATCGAAAGTGCTCCCGGAAAAGGTAGTACGTTCAAGGTATCCATGCCTTTACCTTCCATTTCACCCAAACCAGCTCCCGACACAAAGGAACCGGCCATTACTCTTCCTAAAATCCATCTGCGAATTGCCATCATCGATGACGACCGGATACAAATGCATTTGACGGAAGCCATGCTGCATAATGCGGAAGAAGAAGTGAAAGGCCTCAAAGTAGAAACGGTATGCTGTGAACAGCCGGAAGAGCTTATCGAACAGCTCAAGAGCCGTACGTTCGATCTGGTATTCACGGACATTCAGATGCCTGCCATGAACGGATTTGAACTGCTTCATCACCTTCGCAGCCAGGATTTTGCCCAGGCCCAGTCTATTCCGGTCATTGCCATCACAGCCCGAGGGGATATGAATGAGAATGACTTCCTGCAGAAAGGGTTTGCCGGCATGTTGCAGAAACCTTTCAACCAGTCGGAACTGAAGAAGGTGGTAAAAAATGCACTGACCCACCTCACCGTATCGGACAATATTCCTGACACCTTGCCAGTTCAGAAGGAAACCCACGAAACTTCGCCACACACAGACCAGCCTTATAACTTTTCTCCGCTGACGGCTTTCTCGGAGGATGACCCGGAAGCTGCCAAAGAGATTCTGCGCACCTTTGCACAGGAAACACAGAAAAATATGGAGAAGTTACAGACTGCCATCAGTAACAAAGATATGGAAGCCTTGTGTGCCACCGCCCACAAATGCTGCCTACCTTCCTGATGATTGAAGCACAAAAGGCCATTCCTCTGTTGAAATGGCTGGAGCAGCAACGCGGCACACAGACCTATACCCCGGAAGCAGAACAAGCGGCAGAAACCGTGATTGCAGAAACAAAGCAGGTGCTTGCATGCAAAATATTAAAGGACATAGAAGGGGTATCGTAAAAATAGTATCTTTGTAAAATCAATTAAACAAAAAATCACATGGTTCCGTCTATTTTAATCGTTGAGGATGATTTGACTTTTTCTACCATGCTAAAGACATGGCTGGGGAAAAAGGGGTTCGAAGTGGAGACTGCAAGTACGCAGGCTAAAGCACGCAAGCAAATTGGCACGCGCGACTTCGACCTTATCTTGTCTGATTTGCGTCTTCCCGACCAGGACGGACTAAGCTTGTTGTCATGGCTTCGTGAACAGGGGAATCAGGTGCCTTTCATCATCATGACCAGCTATGCGGAAATTCAAAGTGCCGTACGTGCATGAAGGAAGGAGCCACTGATTATATTTCGAAACCGGTACAACCTGACGAATTACTGAAAAAAATCAAAGAGGCTATTCATCAGGAGAAAACTCCTGCAGAAAGCGGAAAAGAAAAAAACGCTGCACAAACAGCTCATGGTTTTCTGGAAGGAGAAAGTGAAGAGGCCCGGAAATTATACAACTACGTAGGACTGGTAGCTCCTACACAAATGTCAGTACTGATTAACGGAGCCAGTGGAACCGGAAAAGAATATGTGGCTCATCGCATTCATCAGTTGAGCAAACGTTCGGAAAAGCCCTTCATCGCCATTGACTGCGGTTCCATACCTAAGGACCTGGCGGCTTCTGAATTCTTTGGTCATGTGAAAGGCTCATTTACCGGTGCTTGAATGACAAGCCGGTGCATTTGAAGAGGCCAATGGAGGTACATTATTTTTGGATGAAATCGGAAACCTCAGCTACGAAGTGCAGGTACAATTGTTGCGTGCTTTGCAAGAACGTCGTATCCGCCGAATTGGCTCTACAAAAGAAATTGAGGTGGATGTTCGTCTTATCAGCGCCACAAACGAAAATCTGAAAGAGGCCATTGCAAAAGGGAATTTCCGGGAAGATTTATATCACCGTATCAATGAATTTACGCTACAGATGCCTTCCTTGAAAGAGCGTCCGGAAGACATTCTGCTGTTTGCCAACTTCTTTCTGGACCAGGCCAACCATGAGCTGGAACGTACATTGATAGGATTCGATGCAGAAGCCAGCGAAGCCATGCAGAAATATCCATGGCCGGGCAACCTGCGCCAGCTGAAGAATGTGGTCAAACGGGCTACCTTGCTGGCTCAAGGTGAATTTATCACGGCTAAAGATTTAGGAGAAGAAATAAACGAGCGGAAAACGGTGTGCGAAAATCCGGAAATGGAGGAAACTTTCGCCCTGCACGACGAGGAAACCGAAAAGCACCGGATTTTAAAAGCCCTGCAGCAAACCGGAAATAACAAGACCAAAGCGGCTACATTATTGGGTATTGACCGGAAAACATTATACAATAAATTAAAACTCTACCACATTCCACAATAAACGTGTGGAATTTTCCACACGTTCCACAATTATTCCACAGCGTTCTGTATAAAAATCCCTTCTATAAGGCATTCTACGAGTTTGGCACGGGTTTTGTCTGTTTATTACAGATAAACAAAGACAATGAACAACCAAAACAAACTAGGCTAAACCCAACCCCATAGAATAAGTTCAGAGATTGTTTACCTCATTTAATTGAATTCTCAATTATATACAATCTCAGATAAAATGAAGATGCCTATGTGTTAAAAGAAGGGGACGCTGTGAAGCGTTTCCTTCTTATCTTTTTATTCCATACCGAAACCATTCCACAGATTGCCTGCAGGAAGAGGGGCTACCAAATCTATCGGCTCTTTGGATACCGGATGAATAAAGCGTACCCTGCGGGCATGCAAGCAGATACTTCCATCCGGATTGGAGCGTGGAAAACCGTATTTCAAATCGCCTTTAATAGGGCATCCCATCTTTGCCAGCTGACAGCGTATCTGATGATGGCGTCCGGTCTTCAAATCTACTTCCAACAGAAAATAGTTTTCTGAATGACCTATCAAACGATAATTCAGTACAGCCTTCTTGGAGTTTTTCACTTCCTTATCGTAGGCGTACGACTTATTCTGCTTTTCGTTTCTGACCAGATAGTGCACCAGTTCTCCTTCTGCCTCCTTAGGCTGTTGTTTCACAATGGCCCAATACGTTTTCTTTACTTCACCATTACGGAACATCTCGTTCAGACGGCTCAATGCCTTACTGGTCTTGGCAAATACCACCAGTCCGCTTACCGGACGGTCCAGTCGGTGAGTGACTCCCAAAAACACGTTTCCCGGTTTGGCATATTTCTCTTTCAGATATTGCTTCACGGTCTCCGACAAGGGAATATCGCCGGTCTTATCGCCCTGTACTATTTCTGAAGCAGTCTTGTTGACTACTATGATGTGATTATCTTCGTAAACTACTGTCATACACAAAAAAATGAAGAACAGAGAATACTGAAGAAAACTCTCCCCTATTCCCCATTCTTCACTCTATACTAACATTATTATATTACATGTTCATACCACCGTCAACCTGGATGACCTGTCCTGATACGTATGAAGACATGTCAGAAGCCAGGAACAGAGCGATGTTGGCTACATCTTCCGGTGTACCTCCACGACGCAAAGGAATACGTTTGTTCCATTCAGCCTTCACTTCGTCAGACAACTTAGCTGTCATTTCTGTAATGATGAAGCCCGGAGCAATGGCATTGGCACGGATACCGCGAGAACCCAATTCCTGTGCGATAGACTTAGCCAGACCAATCATACCAGCCTTAGAAGCTGAATAGTTGCACTGTCCTGCATTACCGTGTACACCTACCACTGAAGCCATGTTGATGATGCTTCCCTGTTTCTGACGCATCATAATCGGTGTACATGCATGGATGAAGTTGAAGGCAGATTTCAGGTTGACTGCAATCACCGCATCCCACTGTCCTTCGCTCATACGCATCATCAGACCGTCTTTTGTAATACCTGCATTGTTCACCAGGATATCAACAGAACCAAAGTCTTTGTGAATCTGTTCTACCACCTTTGCAGTATCTTCAAAGCTTGCTGCATTTGAAGCGTATCCTTTTACTTTTACGCCATAAGCCGCAATTTCCTTTTCTGTATTCTGGCCGTTTTCATCAATAACCAAATCCGTAAAGGCAATGTTTGCTCCTTCTGCAGCAAACTTCAATGCAATGGCTTTACCAATACCACGTGCAGCACCGGTAACAATAGCCGTCTTTCCAGTTAATAATCCCATTTTCTTTATTTTTTAATTAAACGATATGATTATTTTCTTTTTTCTTGCACCCTAATGCGCCATACACAATCTTGGTACATAGCGCCAGCCCGTTTCATCGTCCAGCTCTTCGCCTATCTGACCGCGAATATAGGGCACTTCAATACCTTTTATGCAATAATGTAAAATATCAGCTGTAATCTCTACATTGTCAATATCGAAAAGATTCTGTTCCTTTCCTTCATGCAGTACGCGGCGAAACAACGCTGTCTCCTTCCGGTCGAACTCCTTTCGCATGGCTTCTACCCTCCAAATATCCCGAAAGAAATCGGCTCTCAACGTTCCATTACGGTATACCACCATTTATCGCATCCAGATGAGTCATAATCAGTTCTAGAATCTTTTATCCGGAGATACCGGCTTGCTTGCCGCCTTCTCCATCTGAGTGGAAAGCATCTCCAGTTCCGACTCTACCACAGCCATGTAAATCTGTTCCTTACTCTTAAAGTAAGTGTACAACGTCCGTCTTCCTTTCTTTGAAGCTTGGGCAATGTCATTCATCGTGGTATCTTCCACCCCCTTCTTCGCAAAAGTTGTCGGGCAACGTCTACCAACTTGGCTCTCGTCTTTAATACTGTCATCTTTCCTTATTGCACAACTGATAAAATCTGAGCAAAAGTACTGTTTTTCTTCATACTACACAAATATAAGGTGTCAAATTCATCTGAAAGCCCTTACCTCTCTTTAGATTCTTCAATTATATGACTTAAAGCCTTTATTATTCTAAATAAAAGCAAACCTTTCTATATTTTTCGCATAAACATTTGTTTATATGGATTTATCTCCGTACCTTTGCACCGCATTTAAGAAATAAACATCGCGGAGTGGAGCAGTTGGTAGCTCGTTGGGCTCATAACCCAAAGGTCGTCTGTTCGAGTCAGGCCTCCGCAACTACAAATAAACATCGCGGAGTGGAGCA
>ENA-OQHP01000046-OQHP01000046.1-human-gut-metagenome-genome-assembly--contig:-NODE-46-length-36213-cov-2.315081_pt1 | contig 36213 bp, 55 predicted proteins | sample MGYA00242563_ERZ504717 | MGnify/ENA primary metagenome ERZ504717 (study PRJEB26092, sample SAMD00036212) | human gut metagenome | host: Homo sapiens | study: EMG produced TPA metagenomics assembly of... | reverse complement strand
CGAAGTAGGTCGCATCGCCGCGCTTGGCGGCAAGGCGCACCATCTCTTTACCCAGGTCAAAGCCATAAGCATCCACGCCCGGTACCGCGCCCATGGCACTGGTGTAGTAGCCCTCGCCGCAGCAATATCGAGCAGCGTCATGGGGCCATTCGCAGACGTTGCACGCCCAGACACCTGCTCGCGCACCAGCTCGACCATTGCGTCGCGCAACGGCGCATAGTATCCGCGGTTCAGAAGTCACGACGGCTGCGCGCCTGCGACTTGGGATCGCCCATGGAGTCGCCGCTCTTGGACGAGCGCAGCAGATACAGATAGCCCTCGCGCGCACGGTCAAATCGATGTCCGCCCGCGCATGCAGCACCGCGCTCGTCGTCCACCAATGGCTTATGGCAAACGGGACACAACAACATGGCAACTCCTTAGCGCGAACAACACAACGCCCACCATTGTCGCACGCCTCCCCCGCCTCGTCATTGGGGACGTTCTTGTTCGACTAGTCATTTAAGAACGTCCCCAATGACTAGTCTGAAGGAGTGTCCCCAACTGCCGGCAGAAAAGGAACGTCCCTAAGTGCCGACTAGTCGATTAGGAGTATCATCGTCTGCGCAAATAAGCACGAAAGAGCATATTAGAGATTGAGAGCGTATGGCAGACACCGCATCTAAGCACATTGACATGACCACCGGCTCGCTGTGGCGCAATATTCCCCTGTTCGCCTTCCCCGTGGCCGCCACGAGCATCTTGGAGCAGCTATCGAACCTCATCGCCACGGTCATCATCGGTAACTTCTCAGGCGACCAGGAACCCTCGCCATGGCGGCGGTCGGCTCCAATGTTCCGCTTACCAGTCTTATGCTCAACCTGTTTATCGGCATGTCGCTTGGCTCCAACGTGGTCATTGCCAACGCTATCGGCCGCAACGATCAGAACATGGTCAAACGCGCCGTCCATACCTCGATTTTAATGGCGCTCGTGGCTTTGTCGTCATCGCCCTGGGCGAGATCTTTGCCGAGCCCATGCTCGCCGCGCTCAATGTTCCCGCTGAGACCATGCCGCTCGCCTCACTCTACCTACGCGTCTTTTTGCTGAGCATGCCCTCGATTTTGCTTTACAACTTTGAGGCCGCGATCTTCCGCTCCGTCGGCATCACCCGCATGCCGCTGCAGGCGCTTGCCGTGTCCACCGTCCTCAGCATATGCCTGGACCTCGTCTTTGTCCCCGTACTCCACTGGGGTGTGGCGGGCGTCGCCATCGCCACCGCCATCGCCTACACCGTCAGCGCCGCGACGCTCTTTATCCGCCTGCTCAAGACCGACTCCGTCGTCCGCGTCACCCCACGCGACTTAGGCTTAGACCCCGTCGCCCTCAAGCGCATCGTCAAGATCGGCCTGCCCGCCGGCATCCAAAGCGCCGTCTTTGCCGTCGCCAACATCATCATCAGTCTGCCATCAACAGCCTGGGCACCGAGGTCATGGCGCTTCGAGCGCCGCCATGAGCCTGGAGTACGTGTGCTACAACCTGCTCAACAGCTTTAGCCAGGCTTGCACCACCTTTGTGGGACAAAATCACGCGCCCGCCAGATCGACCGCTGCACCAAGACGCTCAAGGTCTGCCTGGTCGAAGGCGGTATCGTTGCACTCACCACGATCATCGTTATTGTCGGCCTGGGACGCGAGATCCTATCGCTGTTCAACAGCGATCCCAACATCGTCTCGATCGGCTATATCCGCGTGTGTTCGATCTTCCCGGCGTACGCCTTTAGCATGTTCTACGAAAACATGTCAGGCTACCTGCGCGGCTTTGGTATCTCGCTCACGCCCGCCCTCATCACCATGATCTGTGTCTGCGGCATCCGCTTCTATTGGGTGTTCTGCGTGTTCCCGCACTTCCGCACCTTTGCGAACATCATGATGGTCTACCCCATCAGCCTGGGCACCACGGCGTTCTTTATGGTCGTGGCGGTATTGCTCTGCCATCCGGCACACACCTACCGTCTGACGCAAGCCAAAGCGACAGCCCGCTAATCACCACACTCAACGCCACGCTAGTCATTAATTGACAATATGCGAGCTCATATAGTCGATAAAGTGCCTCGTGGCGATAGGCATGGTGTCCCAGCTGCGCCAGGCTGCCACTACGTCACGCGAGGGAGCGTGCACGATGGGACGCACGCGAATATCGGCCCTCATGCCCTCGACGGTACGGCGATACAGCATACTCACGCCTAGGCCCTCCTCCACCATCGCCATGATGGTGTAGTCATCGGTCACCTCGCTCGTCACGTGCGGCGACAGCCCATGCGCCGCGAATGCATCGAGCACCAGGCTCTGTTCGCCCTCATCCAGCAGCACAAACGGCTCGGATGCCAGGTCGGCGAGCGTCACTTTCTCCTTTGCCGCCAGCGGATGTGTAGCCGGCAACAATGCCACCAACTCGTCGTGATAGACCACGCGTTTCTCGAGCCCGGCGGTAAATCCGCGCGCCGTAAAGCAAAAGTCGACCACGCCATCGTGGACCCACTGGGCGTTGCGCGTGTAATCGCCCTGCTTGAGGGTAAAGTGCACGCCCGGATGCAAGGTCCCAAAATCACGGATCACACGCGGCAACACGGTACGGCTCACATTGGTAAACGTCGCAATGCGAATGTCGGTCGACGAAAGCCCCAGCAACTCCTGACGCTTACCCTCAAGCTCGGCCTCGGCCGTTACGATCTGGCGCAGATACGGTAAATACTGTTTGCCGTCGCGCGTAAGCGAGACGCCTTGCTTGCCGCGCTCGATAATCGTGGTGCCCAGCTCGCGCTCGAGCGCCTTGACGGCCTGGCTCACCGCGCTTTGCGTATAGCCCAGCTCGTCGGCCGCGCCTTTAAGGCTGCCGCAATCGACCACCATACATACAATCTGATACCGCGATGCCATCGTGCCTCCACATCAAGGTAGCCATAAAACGTTTTGCCAGGGCCTTTTCTTCCAACATTAGTATTTCTTAATCATACTGAAGATACATTCGCTTTACTACATCCACATCTGGGAGCAGAATCCTTTTGCGAAACCGTTCTGTAACAAAAGGAGTCCCATGGATCGCAAAAAAGCAATCGCGCTCTCGTTTTCCGTTCCCGTCGCATGGGGCTTTTCGTACCCCCTCATGAAGATCGGCATGGACAGCATGAACGCCACGAGCATCGTCGCGCTGCGCTGCATCATCGCCTTTGCGGCCTGCGTGCTGCTCTTCCACAAGCACGCGGTGCGCATCAACCGCGACGTGATGGTTCGTTCCGCCATCATCGGCGCCATCATGGCAACCGAGCTCACCTGCATGTGCTTGGGCTCCAGCCTCACCTCGGCCTCCACCGCCGGCTTTTTGCAGAGCCTGACGGTCGTGATCGTGCCGTTTGCCAACGCGGCCCTGCTGCGTCGCGCCCCCGAGCGCAAGGTGCTCATCGGCACCGCCATCGTCACCTGCGGCATGTTGCTGCTCTCGGGCGCCGACTTTACCAGCCTGAATCCCGGCGCGATCATCATGCTGCTCTCGGCCTTTATCTATGCCGGCCACATTATCGTCGCCAAGCGCTTTGTCGAAGAGGTCGATCCACTGGCCCTGGGCGTTTGGCAGCTGGGCTTCGGCGGCCTGTTCTCGGGTATCGCCGCATGCACCTTTGGCGGCTTTACGCTTCCCAGCACGCCGAACGAGATCGTCGTTGTCGTTGCGCTCGCACTCATCTGCTCCGCCTACGGCTTTATCACCCAGACGCTCGTGCAGCCCCACGTACCTGCCGAGACCACCGGCTTCGCCTTCTCGCTCGAGCCGGTTTGCTCCGCCGCCTTCTCGTTCTTCCTGGTCGCGAGGTCCTGAGCCCATCGCCTTCTTTGGCGCCGCCCTCATCCTCACCGGCGTCATGGTGCAACCGTCGAGCTTCCGCGCCTTCACGCACATGGGCACACTCGCATGGCAGGGGCGCCGAGCACGTCTCGTAGGCCCCACTTCTCATGCAGCCGCGTCATAAAGGTCTCTGGGCGCCTTTACAATAGATGCCAACAAAGCATCTACCCTAAAGGAGTTCCATGGACGCTGCAACTCGCGACCGCAACATAGCAACTTGGTTGGGCGATGCGCCGCAGCCGGTACGTGACACTACGGACCAGCTGCTCGAGCGCATCGCCCTTCTGCGTGCCGAGCAGACCATCTACCCGGCACAAGACGACATCCTCAATGCCCTCGCCTTTACGCCAGCCGACCAGGTCAAGGTTATCATCCTGGGCCAAGACCCCTATCACGGACCCAACCAGGCCATGGGGCTGTCGTTCTCGGTCCCCGCGACGCAAACCAAGTTGCCGCCGAGCCTGCGCAACATCTATAAGGAACTCAACGCCGATCTGGGCTGCCCCATTCCCGCCACGGGAGATCTAACCCCCTGGGCACAACAGGCGTCCTGCTTCTCAACACGACGCTCACCGTGCGCGAGCATGCCGCGAACTCACACGCCAAGCTGGGCTGGAGCACGCTCACCGACTACATTATCGAACGCTGCTGTCAGCTGCCCCAGCCGGTCGTCTTTTTGGCATGGGGCCGCTTTGCCCAGCAGATGGTTGAGGCAAGCTCGCCGCGACTGGCACGGGCAAGACAACCGGCAAGTTCTGCCTTGCCTCCACGCACCCCTCGCCGCTTTCGGCCAACCGTGCCACGGCAGAACTCCCCGCTTTTATGGGGTCGCGTCCCTTCTCGGCAGCCAATCGGCTACTCGAACAGCACGGCTCGACCACCGTCAACTGGACTTGCCTCGGCTAAAAATCGATACATCAAAAAACGCGCCCGACGGCACCATCGGGCGCGTTTCCTATTCGGGCCAAATAAACTGCGTGCGGCCGGCCTCGCCGCCGTCAATGAGCAGGCTCTGCCCGGTCATAAACCGGTTGGTCACGCCCACAAAGTAGATCCACTCGGCGATCTCTTGGGCGGTGGCCCAGCGCTTAAGCGGCGTGAGCTCCATAATCTGGCTCCACAGGTGCTCGTCCTCCATCACGCAACGGTTGAGCGGCGTGATGACGCCACCCGGGTCCACGCTGTTGGCGATGGCCTGCGGCGCCAAGCGGTTTGCAAGGTTCTTGGTGTAGGCGATAACGCCGCCCTTGCTGGCAGCATAGGCGGGAAACTCCGATCCCGTATGCCCGCTCGCCGACCCCACATTGACCACGGATGTAATAGCCGCGCCGGCTTGGCGGCAAGCCCCTCCCCCACAAAGGCGTAGCGCTCGGTCACGTTGATGGTGCCGCACAGGTTGGCGGCAATATCGTCGGCCGAGTCCTGCGTACCAGCAACATTCACGATCACCTGGGGTTCAAGCTCGCCTGGAAACGAGTCCGGCTCGCGGGCATCGACGATCAGATGGCGATAGCACTCGTGCTCGATCGCTGCCGGCAGCAAATCAAAGCCCACGACCTCGTGGCCCTCGTCCAAAAAACGCTGCACGCACGCGGCTCCGATACCGCCCGAGGCACCCGTGATCAAAACCCGCATGCTTGCTCCTTAGGCGGTTGCGTGGCGCTCGAGGTACTCGGCGCCCACATTCTCGCGCTCCCAGCCGCGCACGACCTTGTAGCCCACGGGGCTCAGGAAGACCTCGCACAGCAGCTCGGCGACAGCACCGGTCAGCGAACACATAAGGACCTGTACCCAGGTCCAACCAAAGAACGTGTGGCTCACCACAATGGCAAAGACCAGGTTGTCGATAAACTGGCCAACACCCGTGGACACATAGGAACGGAAGGCAAAGCTCGCAAAGTTATTCTTTTTGAGCATGCGGCCGAGCGACTGGTTGAGCGTGGAGTTAACCACGGCAGAAACGAGCATGGCGAGCGAAGATCCAAACACCACGTACCAGGTGCCGCCGATGGTGGCGTTAAGGGCAGTGTTGACCTCGATCATGCCCGTGTCATAGTAGGCGCCCCACATGCCGGGCGTGAGCGAGCACAGCCAAAAGCACAGGCTTACGGCCAGGTTGACCGCCAACGCGAGGATAGAGATTTTGATGGATGCCTTGGCGCCAAAGCGCTTGCAGATCATGTCCTGGCACAAAAACGAGACCCAGCTCACCACAAAGCCGCAGTCGAGTGCCAGATACGGCAGGCTGATAAGCTCTTTGTTGGCCAGCAGATTCATCATGATAACGCTCACGATAAACAGCGAAACCGTTGCCGCGGGAATGCTCCGCAACAGGACCTTGTAGTCCTCCATGACCTTCTTGATCATTATGTGCTCCTTTGGTTTTAGGTTTAACGAGCAGGATATCGGACCCGAACTGCTCGAACGTCTCGGTCTTGAGACGACGGTGGGTATGATAGCCGCTCACGCGGCATCAGGCAAGCAATCGGCGCGGCGGCCCCGCAGGGCCACCGCACTGGTGCGTTAAAAGGCTACGTTGCCAAACTCCGACAGGATAAGGTCGGGGTTGTGGTCAGTTGCCCAATCCACGTTCCACGGGCTCGTGAACAGCAGCAGCTTACCGCCGCGCATGTCCTCGACGCGCAGGGTGTCGCGCGTGAGCGAAAGAGCCGGAATGTCAATGGTATCAGGGTCGTTCTGGATCCAGCGAATGTCCGTATAGGGCAGCGGCTGGCGACGAACCTCAACACGATATTCGGCCTTGAGGCGGCGCTCGAGCACCTCAAACTGCAGTACGCCGACCACGCCCACGATGACGCTCTCCATGCCGGCACCAAGCTCGCGGAAGATCTGGATGGCGCCCTCCTGGGCAAGCTCCTCCATACCCTTGACGAACTGCTTGCGCTTGAGCGTGTCGACCTGCGTAATGCGAGCGAACATCTCGGGGGCAACGTCGGGATCTGCGGATACTGAACGTGGCGCTTGCCGGAGCACACGGTGTCGCCGATGCTAAAGATACCCGGTCGAACAGGCCCACGATATCGCCCGCATAGGCCTCGTCCACGATGGCGCGGTCGTCGGCCATCATCGAGGTGCCGTCGCCAGCTTGAGCTTGCGGTTACCCTGCATGTGGAAGGCGTCCATACCGCGCTCGAACTTGCCCGAGCAAATGCGCACGAAGGCAATGCGGTCGCGGTGGTTCTTGTCCATGTTGGCCTGGATCTAAACACGAAGCCGCTAAAGTCGTTCTCGGCGGGCGCGACCGGCTCGCTGGTGAGCGTATCGGTATAGGCGCGCGGCGTCGGGGCCAGACGCAGGAACTCCTTAAGGAAGGCTCCACGCCAAAGTTGGTGAGCGCCGAGCCAAAGAACGCCGGGCTCAGCTTGCCGCAGGCCACGGCATCCAGGTCGAGCTCGTCACCGGCGCCATCGAGCAACTCGATGTCGTCCATCAGGTTCTTATGGTTCTCCTCGCCAATGAGCTCGTCCATGGACGGATCGCCCAGCTCGGCCTCGACCTCGGCGACCTTCTTGGTGGCGTTGGCGTGGCCGTCGCCCTCAAACGCGATACGCGACGGGTCTGGCGGTCGAACACGCCGCGGAAGTTGCGGCCGCTGCCGATCGGCCAGTTCATGGGATACGTATTGATGCCCAGGACGTTCTCGATCTCTTCCATGAGCTCAAAGGGGTCGCGAGCCTCGTGGTCGAGCTTGTTCACAAAGGTAAAGATGGGAATATGGCGCAGCGTACAGACCTTAAAGAGCTTTTTGGTCTGGGCCTCGACGCCCTTGGCGCCGTCGATAACCATGACCGCGGCGTCGGCGGCCATAAGCGTACGGTAGGTATCCTCCGAGAAGTCCTGGTGGCCGGGGGTATCGAGAATGTTGACGCAGGCGCCGTTGTAGGTGAACTGCAGCACCGAGGAGGTAACGGAAATGCCGCGCTCCTTCTCGATGTCCATCCAGTCCGAGACGGCATGCTTAGCCGAGCTCTTGCCCTTGACCGAGCCGGCGGTCTGGATGCTGCCGGTATAGAGCAGCAGCTTCTCGGTAAGCGTGGTCTTACCGGCGTCCGGGTGGCTGATGATCGCGAATGTGCGGCGCGACGAGATTTCATCCGACAGGCTTGCCATGCGGATCCTTTCTTGCATTGAGTGCATTACGTCGTTGTAACCGCCCTATTGTAGCCGCGAAATCCCGCTCTAGGCGCCTATCAGGACAAATTCATCAGTTGGGGCCTAGGGTAGCAGTCGATGGCGGCACTCCGCAGTAGTTTGTCTCGATCTGTAACATCTAGACGGTTTTTGAACCTCTACCTGTTACAGATTTAGACAAACAGGTGGGCGTCCCAGAAAGATCTCGATCTGTAACAGGTAGCCGTCCAAATCGGTTCCAGATGTTACAGATTGAGATATAAGGATAGACGGGTGGCCAATGTCTCGTTCTGTAACATCTAGCCGCGCAAATCGACTCTTACTGTTACAGATTGAGACAAATAGGCAGGCGGGAAAATAACATCTCAATCTGTAACAGCTGGCGACCAAAAACGGACCCAGATGTTACAGATTGAGATTGTTTTGGAGCAAGCGCGGCGCCGATGGTCTATTCCACATTTAGCTCTTGCATAACTGTGCATAGTGTATATATACTGTGCTTACCGGTTATATACACGTGTAGCCCAACAGCTAAGGAGCCGCTGTGGACATCATCCTATCCAATTCGAGCGATAAGCCCATCTACGAACAGATATCCTCGCAGGTCAAAGCTCAAATCCTTTCGGGCACGCTCGCTGCTGGAGCCAAACTTCCCAGCATCCGTGCACTCGCGAGCGATCTTGGGGTAAGCGTCATCACCACCAAGCGCGCCTACGCCGACCTGGAGCAGCTCGGGTTTATCTGCACCGTGCAGGGCAAGGGCTGTTTTGTCGCCGAGGGCAACCAGGAGCTCTTGCGCGAAAACCAGCTCTGCCATATCGAAGAGCTACTTGCGAAAGCGGCAAGCCAAGCCGAAACTCTGGGCGTCACGCGCGACAAGCTGCACGAGATGCTCGACCTGGTAGCCCCCGAAACCATGCAGTAGCCATCTGCAAGAAAGGCTATACCATGCAAAACTTGCTAGAACTCAGAGGTATCTCACGCCGTGTGAGCGACCGCTTTTCACTACGCGACGTCACGCTCGCTGTGGAGCCCGGCCAGATCGTTGGCTTTGTAGGCGCAAACGGCGCCGGCAAGACAACGACCATTCGCGCCGCGCTCGGGCTTATAAAGCTCGATGCCGGCGAGGTGCACCTGTTTGGGCAGCGCTGTGGCGCCGACGCGCCCGATGAGTCGCAACGCCACCTGCACTCCCGCGTCGGCCTTGTCCTGGACACGTGCCCCTTCCCTTCCACACTCAAGGTGACCGAAGTTGAGGCACTCGTAAGCCCGGCGTACCCCACCTGGAGCCACGACGCCTTCGCCAGCCTCATCGACCGATTTGTCCTCGACCCCAAGACAAAGGTCAAGGACCTCTCCCGCGGCATGGGCATGAAGCTGCAACTTGCCTGCGCGCTCAGCCACAAGGCCAAGCTGCTCGTTTTGGACGAAGCCACCGCGGGCCTCGATCCCATGGCACGCGAGGAACTGCTGGATGAGCTGCTCGCCTTTGTTTCCGACGGCCAGCGCAGCGTGCTGCTCTCGAGCCACATTACGTCCGACCTCGATCGCGCCGCCGACCGCGTCATCTGCATCGATAACGGTTCGATTGTGTTTGACCTGCCGCGCGAGGACATTACCGACCGCGCCGGCATCGCTCACTGCACCCAGCGCAGGCCACCGAGCTTATGGCTTGCGTCGAAGGCACCCGTGCCGCCCACCACACCTACAGCGTGGACGTGCTCGTGCCCAACCGTCGCGAAGCGCTCGAGGCCTTTCCCGAGATTCCCTGCGATCGGGCAACCATTGATGACTATCTGCGCCTCATGCTGAAAGGGGCTTCGAAATGAAACGCGCCTTTATGTCCGAGCTCGCCATCGTTCGCTCGCTTGCCCCAAGCATTGCGGGTGTCGGCTTGTTCATATTCGTCGTGCTGACCTTGCCAACGCATCGGACGGCGATTCCGGCATGAGCGCCGGCGCTGCGCGGTCAGTGCCATGTCGCCCATCATGGTCATGAGCTCGCTGGCCGGCTTCGACAATCAAAACGGATGGGAGCGTTATCGGGCAACGCTGCCCCTCTCGCGCAAAGACATTATTTGTGCCCGTTACCTGAGCGTTATTGTCTTCTCCGCCGTCATGGCATGTGCAGCTACGCTTTTGAGTATCGTCGCCATCCCGCTCTTCAACAGCGCGGGCATTCCTTCGACGGGACAGACGGTCTTTGAAATCGCAATCGCCTCGGCAGCATCGATGCTCATCTCCCTCATGATGGTGTTTTTGGCGCAGCGCTGTTCTTTCGCCTTGGACACATGGAGGCGCTGCGCCTATCCGTTGGCCTGTTTGCCCTGCTCGGGTGCCTTGCCATGGCCACGCTGAGCTCCTCCAACCCCATTAGCAACTGGCTTATGTCGATTGCCGGAGCGAATCCCGACCCTGCCGTTCTGGGCTGTCTGTGTGCAGGCATCGCCGCACTTGCCCTCGCGCTATGTGCAATCAGCTGCGCCGTCAGTACCAAGGTTTATCGAGTACGCGATTTGTAGCCACGCAAGCCTCAATCCACGAAGGGCGTGATCGCCCCCCTCCCCGCAAATCCATGGCAAACGGCATGTCCCCGGCGTGTGCACCGTACTACTTGTGCAGCGGCTTGGGCAGCGGAATGCCGGCGGCGATGGCTGCGGCGACGACATGCAGACGATACCCTTGAGCGGGAAACACATAAGCAGCAGGCCCACGACCATGACCGGCTGACGCATAACGGCGCCCATCGTCGAGGCCGTGCAGACGGCGACGCAAAAGACCGGATCGGCGCCGGTAAGAATGGCAAAGCCGTAGCCCAGGCTTACGCCCGAGAAGATGACGGGGAAGAAATGGCCGCCGCGCCAGCCAAGGTTGATAAGGGCGGGCGTCAGCATGGCCTTGACCAGACCGGTCGCGATAAGCACGCCGACGGGAATGGTGAGGTAGGTCTCCATAAGTACATCGGCCTGGGTCTCACCGGCAAACATGGTGTAGGGCAGGACCGTGCCGCAGATGGCGAGCGCTAGACCGGCCAGCATTGCCTTAACGACAGGACGCTCCCCCATCGCGTGCGCTAGGGCCTCGCTCGCATGCTCAGAGACAAAGTACAGCCAACCGCATACGGTGCCGACCAACGCCAGCGGAATGAGCCAGACAAGTTCCAGGCTGCCCACCTCGCGGACTCGAACCTGGCATGCCCATGCCGCCGCCCATGAGCTGGCCGAGCAGCAGATAGGTGCCCAGACCGCCGGCAATCGCAATGCCGTAGACCATGGTCTTCTGTGCCTTGGGAAGCTTGATGGTGATCTCGTCGGACGCGGACTCATCGTCATTGGCACCCTGGCCGTCGGCGCTACCGGCAAGCGGCGCCACAAAGCCAAAGACGGGCGCGGTAAAGAGCGCCGTCAGCGCGGCCTGGGTGCCCAGCAGCGTGAGCTCCCTAAACTCGGCGCCAAAGCGGCGCATGCGGTCGCCGACCCAGCTGCACAGGCCCGCGATAACGCCGGTCAGGCCGGCTTCCGGTCCAATACTTCCGCCAAACAGCAGCGGCAGCAATGCCGCGAGCGAAAGCTTGCCCAGGTTGTCGTACGGGTAGCGCCCGTCTTGCTTAACCTTTGCCATCACCTGGTTGAGGTCGTCGGTCTTGGTGCCCGTAAGCTATTCGTACAGACCGATTAACAGGCCGCCCAGTAAGCAGACGAAAAACGGGTACGGCAGAAAGCCAAACGGGCCGCTGGCAAGCTCGGGCGAAGTGACGCCCAGCGCGTGCGGAATCTCGGTCCATAGATAGTCGATACCGTGCTCCATCGCAAAAAAGAACAGCCAGACCGCGGCGCCTGCGAACGCACCGGTCACGGCAACGCTAACTAAAAACAGTGCTCGGTTTTTGGGCTTTGCAAGGCTATCCATCGGGGCCTCCCGTGGTCAAAGTCGGCATAGATACGTTTTATTGTAGAGCGAGCGTTGCCCGAACGAGCCAACCGTCTGCGCTGCAAACGGCACCATTGGGAGTCATAGTGGGGCAGGCTCAAGACTTATCCGTTGATAATCGAGGCAATCTCGCGCAAATCGTCGGCAAAGTAGATTCCGTGCTGCCGTCTCGGGCTCGAAAGCCCTTTATCAATCATGTGCTCGAGCAGCGCCTTAAGATCGTTGTAGTAGCCCCCGAGGTTGTACAGGATGCACGGCGCACTCAAGTGCCCCAACGACACGGCGGACATGACCTCGGCAATCTCCTCGAGCGTGCCCGTACCGCCCGGGAAAGCGATGAACGCGTCGCCGAGCTCGATCATCTTGGCCTTACGCTCGGCCATGTCACTCGTCACGATGAGGTCGTCAATACCGTCGTGCTGAAACTCGGCCTCTATAAAAAAGCTCGGCTCAACACCCGTCACGTGTCCACCTGCCTCGAGTACGCTATCGGCGAGCGCGCCCATCAGGCCCGATTTGGACCCGCCGTATACCAGCGCGTGCCCGTTGGAGCCAATCCAGTTGCCCAGCTCTTGCACCGCAGGCAGAAATGCTGGGTCGTTACCAACGCTGGCGCCAGGTATACCGTGATATTCATATTCAGTCCCCCTCGTCATGACGCGCAGCGCCCGTTCTAGCGCTGGCGTCGACGATACTCGCGCACACGACGCGAAAGATCGGCGAGCTCGTCGCGATCGAGCTCTTCCAAATGCTCCAGATCGTCCATAAAGCGCGCCATGGTGTCCTTTTGGCGCATCTTGATGAGCGTATTGCAGTAGTTCACCGCCACGCCCGTGAGCATGGCAATGTAGAAGATGCTGATAACGCTCAGGACAACGGTAATCGCGCGGGCGACCGGCGTTTCGGCCGGGATATCGCCAAAGCCGATGGTCGAGACCGTCTCAAAGCTAAACCAGAGACCATCGCCAAACGTAAGGGTCGTGGGCTCGGACAACCAGACGGCCGTCGAGCACAGCAGATAGAAGATGAGGAACAGGCCCGTGATACGCACGAAACCGGCCTGGCGCAAAACATCAGCAAGCGTCCTGAGCTTTTTCATCGCGACCCCTTTTCTCAGACGTCCAATCACATTCGCTCGGTATTGTCCCACGCCTCTCCCGCAAACGAAACTAGTCATTGGGGACGTCTTAAATGACTAGTCAAACAAGAACGTCCCCAATGACTAGTCGTTTAAGAACGTCCCCAATGACTACCAGCTGCCGCCTGGGCAGGCTGGGCTGGTATCCTTATGCGGTAATGTCTCGATTCGTTAGGATTGCATGTGAGAGCTGCCACTGTCCTTCGTTCAGTTATATGTCGCGCCCTGGCCATTGTGCTCGCCGCGCTTGCCGTGCTGAGTTCTATCGCGCCTGTCCAGGCTTTTGCCGCTGACTCTACCAGCCAGTCAAGACGGTCCGCGTTGGTTGGCTCGTCAACAACGAGGGCTTCCAGGACGGCACCCCCGGCGAGCGTCTATCGGGATGGGGTTACGAGTACCTCCAGACCCTGTCGTACTACACGCCCGGCTGGCGGTACGAATACGTCTCCGGCACCTTCACCGAGCTTATGGACATGCTCGAGGCAGGCGAAATCGACCTCATGCCCAACATCTCCTACTCCGAGGAACGCACCCAAAAGCTGCTCTTTTCCTCGAACCCCGAGGGCACCGAGCGCTACTACATCTACGCCAAGCCCGATCGCGACGACCTGGCCAAGGGTGACCTCCAAGCGCTCCAGGGCCTTACCATCGGTTGCAACTCCGGTGTTATGCAAACCTTCGTTGGCCAGCAGTGGCTCGCCAACGAAGGAATCACCTGCACATACAGGGAGTATGACGGAGGCTCCATGCTCTTTGACGCACTCGCAAACGACGAAGTCGACGCCGTCATCATGAACGACACCATCTCGTCACCCGATGCGTCGCCCATGTTCTACGTTGGCTCGAGTGACTACTATTTTGCCGTCCCCAAAAGCCGCCCCGACCTGATGAACGATATCAATGCCGCCATGACGGCAATCGCCCGCGTCAACCCACGTTATAACGACGAGGTCAAGGCGAATTACTCGGCCCAAAACAGCGGCTCATCATCGCTCACCGGCCCCGAGCGCTCCTGGCTCAAAGCAAACGACAACACCATCACGATCGGCTATCTTAAAAACAAACTCCCCTACTGCACGCAAAATGACGACGGCGAAATGGAAGGGTCGCTCGCCTCGCTTGCGACGACGCTACACGATAAATTTGGCATTACGGTCAAAACCGTCGCCTTTGATAGCTACAAGATGATGTCAAAGGCCCTGTCAAAGGGAAGCATAGACGTTGCGCTGCCGGTATACCGAGATTACTGGTTTGCCGAGCAAACAGGCGTTGTGCAGTCGATATCGTTGGGGACCATATCCCTCACCGCCATCTACACCGGCAGCAACCTGAACAAAGACCTTCAGAACATCGCCTGTACCAAATCATCGTTTGTCAACAAAAATGCACTTGAAAGCCTGTTCCCCACAGCGACCGTAACCGAATACCAATCCGACGATGAAGCGTTCGACGCCCTCAGGAAGGGAACGGCGCACTGCATCGTCGCTCCCAGTTCACGCGTAAAAACCATCGGTGACCGTTACGATCTCGAGGACTGCGAGACGGTCGAGCTCCCTGACACCTGTGAGCTCTCGTGCTGGATTTCGCGCGGAAAGCCCGAGCTGCTGGGAATCATCAACAAGGGCATCATCAATGCCGGAGAATCGCTCTCCGCAAGCAATTTCTCCTCCACGTCGTACACGGCCCAGGAATCCAACACGCTTCAATTCCTTTATCGCAACCGCACCGCCATTGCAGCTACCCTCATCGGTATGTTGTCGGTCGGCATCGTCCTGCTCATCTGGGCGCTCGTGCGCGCTCGAACCGAGCGCAAAAAAGCCGATGCTGCCAACGCCGCTAAGACGGCATTCCTCACGCGCATGAGCCACGACATCCGAACGCCGCTCAACGGTATCCTGGGCCTTATCAAGATCGAGGAATTGAAGGAAGGCGATATCCAGTCGCCCGCGAGAGCCGTGCCAAGCGCGCGTTGCCGCCAATCACCTGCTCTCGCTGATCAACGACATCCTCGAGATGGGCAAAATCGAAGACCGCAAGCTAACACTGGAGCATACGCCTTTTAACCTCAAAGAGCTCTGTGATAATACGCTGGTGCTGTGCAAGCTCCGCGCGTCCAGTAACGGCATCACCATGCAGGACAATAGTCTGCCGTACGCCACGGGGCCATACATGATCGGCAGTCCCACCCATATCCGACAGATCATGATCAACCTATTAGACAACAGCATTAAGTACAACAAGCACGGCGGCTCCGTCACCTTTAGCTCAAAGACCAAGCCACTCGATAACGGGCGCGCGCTCTTTTGCTTTAGCGTTTCGGATACCGGCATTGGCATGACTCCCAAGTTTTTAAAGCATATCTATGAGCCGTTTGCCCAAGAAGGTGACGATGCGCGCAGCAAGTTCCAAGGAACCGGCATGGGCATGCCAATCGTCAAGTCGCTTATTGAACTGATGGGCGGTACGATTGAGATTTCGAGTGAGGTTGGCGTGGGGAGTACGTTCAACGTCCAGATTCCGCTCGATATCGACAAGAACCCTCAGGCGCGGGCAGATACGGTCGAGAGGGTGCTCGACTGCTCGCTCGCCGACATGAACGTGTTGCTCGCCGAAGACAACGAATTGAATGCCGAGATTGCCCAGACGCTGCTAGAATCCGAGGCGTCGTGGTCACCTGCGCCGCCAATGGCAACGAAGTCGTCGATCTGTACCTGTCACATCCCGCCGGCAGCTTCGATGCGATTCTGATGGACATCATGATGCCGGGCATGGACGGCTATGAGGCAACCCGCGCGATTCGTCTGAGCGAGAAGGTCGATGCAGCCGATATCCCCATCATCGCGCTCACCGCCAACGCCTTTGCCGAGGACGCCAAGGCGGCACACGATGCCGCATGAACGCCCATCTGTCCAAACCGCTCGACTTAACAAGCTCAAAAACATACTCGCCCGCATCAAGAAAACGGATCCGTTTCGCTATAGTTTGTGCTCAATCACCACGCACGACCAGAAAGGAAACCAACGATGTTTAGGCCCTTACGTCGAGAGAAACGCGCCATCACTGACGAGGAAGCGCGCGAACTGCTCGCTACCTGCAAGCGCGGCGTCTTTGCCGTCAACGGCGACGATGGCTACCCGTACGCCATTCCCGTCAACTACTTCTTTGACGCCGAGCACGACAAGATTTATTTCCATGGCGCCAAGGCTGGCCACAAGGTCGACGCACTCAAGCGCGATGACAAGGTCTGCTTTACCGTTTACGGCAACGAGTGGTACAAGGACGGTGACTGGGCTCCCTACGTTATGAGTACCGTAGTCTTTGGCCGTTGTCGCCTGGCGAATGACACCCCCGCGTTTATCGAGGATAAGTTCGCCAGCTCGCGCTTAAGTACTACCCTTCTGCCGAAGAAGTCGAAGAGGAAATCGCCAAGGACATTAAGGCGTCCAGCTCTACGAGATTACGATTGAGCATCTTTGCGGCAAGCAGATTCAAGAAAAATAAACCTCCGCAGCAGGTCTGCGCCCAATGGTTACAGACGTTTTACCATGCGGGACCTTCCAGCCGGCTTGGCAGAAGGCCCCGCATGCAGTGCTCACTTACCGTGCATTAAAAACGTAGCGGTCCAAGCGGTCGCACGCTTCCCTTACGCGCGAAAGCGGCAGCGCCAAATCACGCGAATGTGGCAGGGCCCGTGGAACGGGCGGCCGTCCTGATACCCCACGCCCACGCGCGCCCCCTCGTCGAGCAACCACTGAATATCGCGGCCATGCTCGCGGCACCACTCGGTGCAGTCCAGAAACACCATGTACGTGCCCTGCGGACGCGAATAGGACACGCCCTCAAAATGCTCGTCCACGTAATCGCAGAAGTACTCGATATTGCTGGCAAGCACCTGGTTGAGCTCGTCCACCCACTCGTAGCCCTGCGGCTGGTAGGCACCGATAAGCGCATGCATGGAGAGGACATTCATCTCGTTGTAGTGAGTCTTGTTGGACACGGCGCACACGCGGTCGCGCAGCGTCTCGTTGTAGACAATGTGGTAGCTGCCGACCAGGCCCGCCAGGTTGAACGTCTTGCTGGGCGCATAGAGGGCAACCGTGCGCATGCGGGCGTCCTCGCTCACCGACTGCGTCGGGATATGCTTGTGCCCCGGCAGGATGATATCGGACCAAATCTCGTCCGAGATCACCACGCAATCGTGCTGGCGATAAATGTCCATAGCGCGCTCGATCTCGTCGCGCTCCCATACGCGGCCGCAGGGATTGTGCGGCGAGCAGAACACCGCGGCATGAATGTGGTTTTGGGCGAGCTTGCGCTCCATGTCCTCAAAGTCCATACGCCACACGCCTTGATCGTCGAGCTTAAGCGGGCTGTGGACAATGCGATAGCCCGCGGCTTCGATGGACTTGGTAAAACCGATGTAGGTGGGGCTATGGACCAGCACAGCATCGCCTGGCTGGACATACGCGCGCAACGTCGACACGACACCGCCCAGCACGCCGTTCTCGTAGCCGATATGCTCCGGGAGCAGGCCCTCAACGCCGTTGCGACGGCTCTGCCATTCGATGATGCGGTCAAAGTACTCGGGACGCGGGTTAAAGTAGCCAAACATGGGATGCTGGGCGCGCTGAATAATGTGCTCCTGGACCGTGGGCACCGTGGCGAAGTTCATGTCCGCCACCCACATGGGTATGCGGTCGAAGCCCTCGTCGGGTGCGTTCGGGGCCATACCGGGGATCTCGCCCCAAGAGTCAACGGCAATGGAGTCCATGCCGTGGCGGTCGATAAGCGAGCTAAAGTCGTATTTCATGCTGAGCTCCCGTGCAAAGTAGGCTGTTTCGATAGGCGTTATTGTCCACCAGCGTAGGCGATTTTGGCATGGGGTTTGGCGCTTAATTTGACGGGTGCAGACGGATGGCTGGTTAGCCTTACGCGTCGTTGACGGCGACTACGGTTAGCTGGGTTTCATCGACCGTAAAAGATATGTCGAGTCCGGCGTAGGCCAAGTGGTAAACGCGGTTTGGCTCGTGCTTGCTGCCCGCGCGGCGCGGATCTTGGCGAAGAACCTCGGCCAAGCCGGGGAGCTTTGCGGGCGGGACCATATCCTGCAGCGCTTGTGGAAACTCAACATCGAGCTCTTGCCACGGAGCACCCTCAATCCAGCCGCCGGTCGCATCCGGGTGGCAGTCCGCAAACGGGATGTAGGGCTTGATATCGTAGATGGGCGTGCCGTCGCGCAGATCGGCCCCCAGCACATGGATGATGGGGCCGTCGTCGGTAAGCTCCACGCGGTCGAGCTTAACGCAGGTGAGCCGATGGGATTAGGGCGAAACGGACTGCGCGTGGCAAAGACACCCACGCGCTCGGCTCCGCCCAGACGCGGCGGGCGCACGGTCTTCGACCACTTGACGTTGGTGCCAGACCTGTCCTGCGACTTGGCATCGGCAGCTATGTCGTTTGCCGTGCGCCGGGCGTTCCGTTTTCGAAGCGCCACAACAGCCATAGGTGAGAGAAGGAGTCCAGGCCCTCAACCGCTGCATTGGAGCAAATTCCGGCTCAAAGACGATGTGTCCCTGCAGATGAGGCGCCAAAAGCTGTTGCGCGGAATGCCGAACTTCTGCGGCAGGTCGGTATGTATGTGTGCGATAGGTTCCATGCCGGTCATTGTACGGCATGGAGGTGTGGGGCGTTGCGTGCAATTCTTCGCCGCGGTCCCCCGTCGTGCAACCAACGGTTGCTTGGAAGGGCGCCTGCTGCCGCGTATGCTTAAGCCATCAACCAGCAGAAAGGAGCCGTTATGGCCTTTGCAGAAAAGCTCATCGCCGTCCGTCACGCCCATCACCTTACCCAAGAGCAGCTCGCCGCCAAGCTCTTCGTCACACGCCAAGCCGTCAGCCGTTGGGAGCGTGGCGAGGTCACACCGGGCATCGACATGATGAAGCTCATCGCCGCTGTGACCGGCGAGCCCCTGTCTCATCTGCTCGAAATGCCCGAGCGCTATTGCCAGAGCTGCGGCATGATACTCACGCCCGACGACTGCGGCACCGATGCCACGGCGCCGCGACCGACCATTACTGCAAGTGGTGCTACGACCACGGCCAGTACACCTACGACACCACGATGGAGGCAATGATCGAGGACTGTGCCCCGCGCCTGGCGCAAAACACCGGCATGTCACTCGACGAAGCCGTCTCGCTCATGGGCGCCGTCCTGCCGCAACTGGAGCGCTGGCGCTCCGTGCAGGAAAACGAAGAGCGCTACGGCGCCGAGGCACGGGCGCGCTATGGCGACGAGACCATCGACGCGGCAAACGAAGCGCTGCTGGACATGGACCCCGAGACATGGAACGACATGAAGGAACTTGAACGCGCTATTCTGGGCCAGCTCTCGATTGCCATGGGCATTGGCGACCCAGAGAGCAACGAGGCCCGCAAGCTTGTCACGATGCACCGTCGATGGATTGGCCTTAACTGGGGACACGAGCCCCAAGACGAAGAATACCTGGGCCTCGCCCACGGCTATCTGGCCGACCAGCGCTTTGTTGACTACTACGACAAGCCCTGCGGCACCGGAGCCACGGCGTTTCTGGTCCAGGCCATCGAGTCGTCACTGGTCCGCGCATAGACCGCGGCGGCTTTGGGTATTTCAATCAAAACTGCAACCGATTGGAGACCTATGGCTACTAATCATGAGCTTGCGCTATTCGTTATGACCGGCTGCCCGTATTGCATAAAGGTCAAGCGCTTTTTGGCCGATAACGGCGTGACCATTCCCGAGCGCAATATCTCGACCGACCCGAAGCCGAGCAGACGCTCATCGCCGTCGGCGGAAAGCGCCAGGTTCCCTGCCTGTTTATCGACGGAAAACCGCTCTACGAGTCGAGCTACATCATCGCATGGGTACAGAAGAACCTGCTCTAGTGCAACATATTCATCGGGGACGTTCTTAAATGACTAGTCGTTAAAGACGTCCCCAACGACTAACTAGCCGTGAAAGCGGGCTATGGGCGCAAGTGGCTGCTCGCGAAAGACGCGCTCGACGGCGGCGCGGTATTCGTCGACCTTTTTGGTCTTGCGCACGATCTTGTGAACGTTAGCGGGATTGGCGAAGGCGCATTTGGCGTAGAACCACCACTCCTTCATGCGAAAGACCGCATTGCCGCCAATCTCTTCCGCATATGCCGCAAACAGCGTGTCGTGGAAGCGCTGCAGCTCAGCAGCCGTGGCAGTAGGGCCGCCCTTAACCATGCGAGCCAGCGCGGGGTTCGCAAGCAAGCCGCGCCCCAACATTACGTGACGCGTTCCGGGATAGCCTCCACCAGCGCATCCATCTCCTCAAGATCAAAGATGTCGCCGTTGTAGGCCACCGGGAACGGCGCCCGCTCCAGCGTCTCGCCGTAAAACTCTTTGCGCGGCGAACCCGCATAGCGGTCCTTTTGCACGCGCGGATGCACGATCAGCTCTGCCAGCGGCATGCGGCAATAGAGGTCAAGCACACGCTCGTATTCGTCGTCGCTTTCCAACCCCAGCCTGGTCTTGACCGACACCGGCAACGGCGAGCGTTCGCACACGTCGCTCAAGAACACCTCGAGCTCGTCGAGATTGCGCAAGAAACCCGAACCCTTGCCCTTGGCGACAACCGTTCCCGAGGACAACCCAAGTTGAGATTGACCTCGCGATAACCCATGTCGGCGAGCACCTGTGCCGCCCACACAAACTCGTCCGCGTTCTTGGACATCAGCTGAGGCACTACGTTGAGCCCCTGGTTATTGACAGGGTCGACCTCCTTAAACGCCTTGCCACCAAAGCGGTTTCCCACCCGTGGCGGCGGCAAGAACGGCGTGTAATAGCAATCGAGCGCACCGAAGCACTCCGCGTGCACGCGACGGAACACATGCCCGGTAATCCCCTCCATAGGGGCCAGCGATAGAATCATCAACATCTACTCTCAGATCAATGCGGCAAAGGGACTGCCCCCTTGTCACATCCTATTCAAACGGTTCAGAAACTCTTCGCAGGCGCGGGAACGCAGGCGATATTTTTTCCATACCAGATACGACGCAATGGTAAGCGGCGGCTCAAATGGGACAAAACGCAGATCGCTGTCTTCATCTATCTGCAGCAAGCTTCCAATGCTAACCGCACACGCAGCGCCCGAACGCACCAGATGCGACGCGTTGCCGATCAGGTCGAAATGCCCCACGATGTTGAGTTCATCGACGCTAAGGACGCCACTCGACCACGCTTCTAGGTCCAGCGCTCGATTCGAGGTGCGCGAACTCACCAGCAGCGGCATATTCGCCACGTCCGCAGGCGCCAGCACGTCCCGGCCGCCCCATGGACCGCTCGCGGCAACAACAGCACCGACTCGATCCGCCTCGGGCATACGAATCCATTCGTATTTCTCGACGTTAACGGGCTCCAGCAACAACGCAAAGTCGAGCAGGCCACGCTCCAAACGCTCCTCCACCGCATCGGCATTACCGGTGTAGAGCTCAATCGTCACTCCGGGATAATTCCGATGCAGCTCTGCAAAGGCATCAAGCACCAGCCGCATCGATTTGGTTTCGCCGGCGCCAATGCGGATAACGCCCGCAATGCCGAGCTCCCGATCCGCCAACTCTAGCTCGGTCTGTTCCACCAGCAAGACAATCTCCTCGGCACGCTGGCGCAAGCGCATGCCATCGCTCGTGAGCACGCACGATCGATTGGTGCGCTCGAACAGCTCCACGCCCAGCTCGCGTTCCAAATCGGCTATCTGGCGCGAGAGCGTGGGCTGCGTCACATGTAGCACGTTAGCAGCTTCGGTCATGTTTTCCTCGCGGGCCACAGCAAGAAAATAACGCAGCGTTCGCAGCTCCATGCTTGCTCCTTCGTGCACAACGGAGAACCTCATTCGGTCCAATTCGTTTCACATACACAATCCGTATATCTAGCTAGTTGCTATAGGCAATATACATTATCAAATCTCGAACTATCGTTACAGAAGAGAACCATCGAGAAAGGAAGCGCATGGAATACATCACGCTCAATAACGGCATCAAAATCCCCCAGCTAGGACTTGGCACGTATCTGCTTAAACCCGACGATGCCCAATCGTCGGTTACCTCCGCACTCGGCATGGGGTATGAGCTCATCGACACTGCCAATGCATACGTGAATGAGCGAGCAGTGGTCGTGGCGTGCGCGAATCAGACTCGCCGCACGAAAACGTGTTTCTCGAAACCAAGCTCTGGCCCTATTTTTACAATAGCGACACCGCCGTCGACGAAACGCTCGAGCGTCTGAACACACCTTACATCGACCTCATGATTCTGCACCAACCGCAGGCGACTACTTGGCGGGCTATGAGAAGCTTGAGATCGCGTACAAGGAAGGTAGCTCCGCTCCATCGGAATCTCCAATTTCGACGAGAACGAAATCGAGAAGCTTCTCGCAAATTGCGAGATCGTTCCATCCTTATTCAGGTCGAGTGCCATCCGTATTTCCCGCAGACCGAACTGAAGAAGTTGCTCGCCCAGCACGACATTGCATTGCAGGCGTGGTACCCGCTCGGCGGCGCGGTAACAGCAGCATCATGAACGAGCCCGTCGTGCGCGACCTCGCTGTCAAGTATGGCAAAACGCCTGCTCAAATCATTATGCGTTGGCATATCCAAGAGGGAAATATCGTCATTCCAGGCTCCAAGAATCCGACGCACATCGCCGACAACATCGATGTCTTCGACTTCGAGCTCACGGACAGCGACATGACCGCCATGGCTACCCTCGATCGCGGGAAACCCTTCTATGAGCGCACGCCCGAGAAGCTTGCGCAATATGCCGCCTGGCACCCCGACGTTGAGAGCCAGAAATAGGAGCATCATGCAGTACACAACCCTTGGCCATTCCGGCATTAAAGTCTCTAAACTCTGCCTGGGAGGCATGAGCTTTGGCGAGCCCAGCCCCGACTTTCATCAGTGGACCATCGGACCCGACGACACACGCGCCGTCATCAAACGCGCACTCGACACCGGAATCAACTTTATCGATACCGCGAACTGCTACAGCTTTGGCACGAGCGAAGAGTACATTTGCGCCGCCCTGCGCAATCTGGGAATCGCTCGCGAGAGCGTCGTGCTGGCTAGCAAGGTTCACTTCAACGAAGGCGGCCTTTCCGCCGACGCCATCAAACGCGAGATCGAAGGCTCGCTCAAGCGCTTGGGCACCGATTACCTAGACCTCTACATCATTCACCGCTTCGATTACGACGTTCCCATGGAAGAGACCATGGAAGCGCTCGATGATCTGGTGCGCGAGGGCAAGGTTCGCGCGCTCGGCGCCAGCGCTATGTATGCTTACCAGCTGCACAACCTGCAGATCGTCGCGCGCGACCACGGATGGGCGCCCTTTACGAGCATGCAGTGCCACTACAACCTGCTGTACCGAGAGGACGAGCGGGAGATGATTCCGGTGTGCCGCCAGTTTGACATGGCCCTTACGCCATACAGCCCCCTGGCGTCGGGACACCTCTGCCGCCCCACGTGGGAAAGCTCGAGCACACGTGGCACCACCGACACGACCATGGCCAACAAGTACGACCATGATCGCGCCATCGACATGCCCGTCATTGAGCGCGTGGCCAAGATTGCCGCCGATCATGACGTGCCGATGGCGCAGATTGCGCTGGCATGGCACTGGCACGTGGCGTCGAGGCCCCATCGTGGGCTGCTCCAAGCCCGAGCGCGTCGACGACGCCGTGGCCGCGCTCGACATAACGCTCTCCCCCGCCGAGATCGAGTTCCTCGAAGAGCTCTATCAACCGCACGCGCTCGTTGGTCCCAAGGCCCGTCCCGGTGAAAAGCCGCTTGCCGGCACTACCAAAGTCAAAATCGCAAAGTGACGACATGAACGACAACATCATCAACGGCCTACACGACGCCGGCTGCAGCGAAGATCTCATCGAGCTGTACAGCTCGGCCGCCAGCGACTGCGCGCGCATTTGCCTACTAAAACGGCATCGCCGCGAATTGCTCAACGACATACACGCGGGGCAACAGAAGCTCGAATGCCTTGACTATCTCATCTATCGGCTACGCAGCGCCTCGACCGGATGCTGTTCAAGCCGCTCAGCATCGCAGCCATGAGGCGTCACTTAATAGCACCTCACCATAAAGCCTAAACCGCAGCAACGAAAGGGACTCCAATGACTAAGACACTTGTGGCATATTTCAGTGCATCGGGAACCACGATGGACGTTGCAAACCACTTGGCTCGCGTGACGGACAGCGACCTGTTCGCCATTGTGCCCGCCAATCCATACACAAGCGCCGACCTTAACTGGCGCGACAAACAGAGCCGCAGCACGCGCGAGGCCGCCGACCCCTCCTGCCGCCCTGCCATAACCTCCAGAGTCGAGCACATCGAAGACTACGACACCATCTTTTTGGGTTTCCCCATCTGGTGGTACGTGGCGCCGGCGATTATCAACACATTCCTTGAGTCTTACGACCTGACGGGCAAAACAATCGTCCTATTTGCCACCTCGGGCGGAAGCGGAATGGGCAAAACGGCGTCGGTCCTTAGGGCAAGCGCTCCAGACGCAAAAATCGTTGACGGCGGCATTCTCAACAACGCAAGCAACGCCAGCCTCGAGAAGTTCGCGGCAAGGTACCTCTAACGCAACAAAGGCCGACAAATCGGCGGCGCGGCGAGCACGATGAAAGCGGCATCATCGAGTGGATATAGGAGCGCCTGCCCTATTCCAAAGTCGCCACCCTAACCTTTCATCCACTCCAAAACATGTACGTCAACATCCAAAGTCAACATTTTTTGACATCTTTGAATGCTGACGTACAGCTTTTGTATGGACCGGAGAAGGCGCAAATGGCGAACCCATCGAGCGTCAAGACACTTTAGCCGCATGACCATGCACTCATCGATGGCAGGATTCCCTATACTGAGTCACATATGACGGTATCGCGCCAAAGGAGAACGCCGTGACCACGTCGCAGATATCCCTGCTCGCGCTCATCTCGGTTGGAGCATCGGCATCCTGCTTATCGGAATGAGCACGCTCATGAAAGCCGCCGCCCGCAGGAAAGCCAAGGCCTGCACCGCTATGATCATGGGAACGGTCATTGACCACCGCTTTATGGGCGAAGGCAGAATGTATCCCGTTTTGGAGTACACCGTCGACGCACGCGGTACCACGTGAGAAAACAATTCCGCGGCGTAAAGACCAAAAGCTTGTCGGGACTCCCCGTCCGCACGCAAAGCGCGGCGTACGAAGACGCCAAGGGCTGGTTGCACGTACAGACAGGACCCATCGCACGCCTAGATACTCTCGCAGAGCAGCTTTGGCCCCTCGGCAGCCAAATGACTGTGCACTACAACCCCAGCAGCCCAGACAAGAGCTATGTCGAGCGCCCCATCGTGGGCGACTTTGCCACGCTGATGTTTAACATCGCGGGTATCTTGCTCATCGCGCTGAGTATTTTGCTCTATGTTCTTATCCAGCGCTAGCTCAGACTGATACATCCCGCGCGCCGCGCGCCGTAATGACCGCCACGACTCCAAGGACCAGCTATGGCAACACTCTCCGAACAAGAACGTAAGCGCATCCAGCGATACTGCATTTGCCCCAAGGTTGCCGGCGCGGCGCTTGCCATGGCATTCGTGCTGCCCTTATCGATCATTCCTTCGAAATGATCGACGACATCGTCTTCCATCACGAAGGCTTCCAAGAGACAGGCATGATGACCGCCTTGGTGCTCACCGCCATCGAGCTCGTTATATTCTGCTACTGCGCTCTCGCCCCGCGCTTTGGCATGCGTGGCAAGCAGTGGAAGGAAATGCAGCGCCGGCTCGCCGTCGAGCAGAGTGAGAAAGACCGCTCGGCACAAATCGCAGGCGTTGTTGGCACGCAGGCCGCCGCGCGCCTGCTCAAGAACAGCGACAACGAGACCAAGCGCAACCTGGCGGCGCGGCAGAAGTCGCCGCTGCCGCAGGCGCCGTCGCCACCGCGGCAGACGTGCTTGCCGAGAGCTTTGCCAACGCGAAGGCTATGGCAGAGGCCTGTGGCGTGTCTGTCCCCCGTGCAAAGAAGTGGGTCGTCGCGCTTGTGGCGCTGCCCCTCGCGATCGTATGCGGCGCCTATATCCGCAGCTGGCGCAGGGAAACATCGAGATGCAGGAGAACGCCGCGGCCGCGGCCGAGCAGATCGCCATCGCACGCAAGGCATTAGAGCCTCATGCGAGTACGTGTCCGCCGATGACCCCTACGAGCGATATCAAGATTACGGCTATCACGTCCGCGGTTATCTGCACGACGGCGACTCCGATACTCAAAAGACCTATACGTACCTGGATTTTGACAACAAGGGAACGCTCACGGAAGTGAGCTACGCGGCAGAGATCGACCCCGACGCGAGCCTCGAGGACAACCTTGCCCGTATCGAGCTCGACCTTGACGCGCTTTCCTCTGTTGTCCAAACCATAGACGTCAAGACCGCAAGCCCCGAGCTCCTAGCACCGCAGAAGCTCCCCGAAGAGTTTAGGCAGGCATTTTTGAACGGCTCACTCTACGAGAGAATCTCTATCAGGACGAGTGACGACCCCGTCAAACGTATTACTCGTTTGATACCGATCCCGAGGATGAGTTTGACGAATACACCCATCCAAGTATCCGCATCACGCTGATGGGCAAAACAAACTAAAAGGCGCGGGAAGGGTCACCCCCTTCCCGCGCCTTTTCTCGAATGTGACAAAGGGACTGTCCCTTAGTCACATTATTCGGAACGTAGGGCCTCCACGGGGTCTTTCTTGGATGCGCTGCGGGCCGGCAGCAGGCCAGCGACAACCGTCAGCAACACCGAAATCGCGATGAGCACCAGCGCATCCTGCACGGGCAGGCTCATCAGATTGGGGACCTGTTTGACCGCAAGCGCCCAGGCATTGACCGGAAAACTCACGAGCACCACGACGACGATGGCGAAGACGCAGCAATGAGGCCTTCGATGAAGTCTCGGCGTTGAACACGTTGGCCACATTGCGCTTCGACGCGCCGATCGCGCGCAGGATACCAATCTCCTTTTTACGTTCCAGTACGCTGATGTAGGTTATGATGCCGATCATGATGGAGCTGACGACCAAGCTGATGCTCACAAATGCGATGAGCACCAAGCTGATGGTGTTCACGATGTCGGTCACCGAACCCATGATGATGCCCATGTAGTCGGTGTACGAGATTGCCTGCTCATCGTGACCAGCGGCCTTGACCTGCTTGTTGTACGCATCGATGTGATCGAGCACGCGCTCCTTGGCCTCAAAGTCACGCGGGAAAATCTTGACCGAGATGGGGTCCGCCTCATCCGCATAGCCCAACGTGGTCAGATTATTGTCGTAGGTGAGCTTTGACGCTTGGCATAGCTCGTCATGAGCGAGCTCAGGTCCTCGGCGTCCATGTTGAAATGGATGGCGCGAGCAAAGGCACTCGCATCCACACGCATAGCGCTCGCCAAGTTGGCAAAACTCGAAGACATCTGCATCGCCATCTGGCCCATGAGCCCGCCGCGCCCGCCTTGAGCTGAGCTGACACCGTTGTCGCAATCTGCTCGCTAATTGTCTGCATCACCTGATCCATAGCCTGCTGCAGATACGGAGCCAGCTGCTTTTGCACATAGTCGGTCATCGCCTGCTGCAGCGCTCGGACAGGGCATCGCCGCCCAGCGCTTTTAGCTGGGCCAGGATTTGCTGGGCCGCGTCATCATTCTCAAGATACGTCGAGAATGCGGCGGCGAGCTTTGATGCGTCCTTAAGATCTTCGGGCGACAGCGCCTTAAACTGATCAGACTGCAAAAAGCCCTCAAACAGCTGGTTGGCAAGCGTTCCCACCTGCTGCATTTGCTCGGGCGTGAGCTCCAGGCCGTCGAAGATGCCCGAGAAATCTGGGGTCGGCGCTTTGGCCATGATGTCACTAAAGTCGATATCCTTACCTACGCCCGAAAGGTCAATATCCAACCCGGACAAGTCAAGACCCGACAGGTCCATACCGCCGGCAGCACCCGAGAGCGCAGACGTATCGAACGAGAACGCGCTCTTCAGTGCCGCCTCGTCCACGCTGAACATGCTACCCAAATCAACGCCTTGCTTGGCCTCGCTCTGCAGCTCGTCGAAGGTTTTGCCCGTAAAGACATCCGTCTCGGGGTGGGCAAGCTGCTCCTGCACAATCTGCGAATCGGCGGCGCGCTTCATAAGCTGGCAAGTCAGCGCATGCGTATAGGCAATGCCCGGAGTCAATGCGCTCGCGTTGGCCGTCTCGTTGGGTCGCACCACGCCCACAATGCGCACGTCAATACCGTCGGCAACCTTGGCGGCCATAAAGTCGGCGTCGCCAGACATGTCGGTCCACATGCCGGTCTCTTCGTTTTTGCGATAGGCATCGGCCGGCGACAACACCTTAAATGTCGTGGACAGCGCATCGTCGTAGGTAAAGTCGGTGCCGGTCTCGGGCGTCTCGACCTTGCCGTCGGCCGTCATGGCGCTGTTGACCAGGTCGTTGAGCTCATCGATATCCAGCGCGCCGATGCTATAGAGCGTATAGTCGCCCACCGTGCCGCGGTCCGAAAGCACCATCACGGCTTCGTTGGCGGACGTGGGCCAATGGCCGGCAACGACATCGTATTGGCTGTCGAGCAGGCTCTGGTCGTCAATCATCTCGTTAAAGACCGAGGTCCCCATGGAATCCATGCTCACCGTTGCCGCCGAGCTTGCGCCTCCGCTCATGGCCTCGGTCATAGCGTTGGGAACAAGCCGAACGGGCCTCTCGTCGCCCTTGCTCAAACGATAGACAACCGGCGTCACGCCGTAGCCGTACTGGATAGCGTTGACCTCTTTGTCGATACCGTCGCCGCCACCGTCAAGCCATGCCTTAAAGCTCGTCATATCGTTAGATTTAACGCTTGCGAACATATCCTTTACGGCCGTGACCACGGGAATCTTATCCGTTCCCTTAGCCTTGCCACCGGTAGCGTCATCGGACGAGGCCTCGCCCTTGGATACCTCCTCATCGGTAGCCCCCTGTCCGCCCATCATGGACGACAGGTCGTAATCTTGTTTGGAAATCGTAAGCGGGTAGCTTGAGAGCGTGTCCTCCTCGACCTTTTTGATGTAGCCGTTTACGCCGTTGGAGAGCGCCAGAATCGCTGCGATACCAATAATGCCAATCGAACCTGCGAAGGCAGTCATGGCCGTACGGCCCTTCTTGGTCATGAGGTTTCGGGCAGAAAGCCCCAGCGCCGTCACAAAGCTCATCGAGGTTTTGCGCGTGGGCTTGGCCTCGCGACGCGCGGCCTCGGTAGCATCAAAGGGATCTGAATCGTCGGTGACCTTGCCGTCCGCCAGGCTGACGATGCGCGTGGCGTACTGGTACGCCAGCTCGGGATTGTGCGTGACCATGATGACCAGACGATCGCGCGCAACGTCCTTGAGCAAATCCATAACCTGCACGGATGTCGTTGAGTCCAAGGCGCCGGTCGGCTCGTCAGCCAGCACAATCTCGGGATCGTTGATCAAGGCGCGGGCAATGGCCACGCGCTGCATCTGCCCGCCCGAAAGCTGGTTCGGGCGTTGTCAACGTGCTCGCCCAGACCAACCGCCTCGAGCGCCTTACGCGCACGCTGGCGGCGCTCGGCATGTCCCACGCCCGTGAGTGTAAGCGCCAATTCCACGTTTTCCAAAATGCTCTGATGCGGAATGAGGTTGTAGCTCTGAAACACAAAGCCAATGCGATTGTTTCTGTAGGCATCCCAATCGCGGTCGCTGAAGTCCTTGGTCGAGATGCCATCGATCAGCAGGTCGCCGGAATCGAAATGGTCGAGTCCACCAATGACGTTGAGCATCGTAGTTTTACCCGAGCCCGAAGGACCCAGGATGGCTACAAACTCGTTATCGCGAAAAGACAGGCTTACGCTGTCGAGCGCTACCTGCGTAAACGACTGCGTAACGTACCTTTTGCAAATAACTCTGAGATCCAGCATGGACGGCAACCTCTCCCCCGCCGTTCGCATCCAACGCGTTTGACCTACTCTATCAGCTTTTTTGCCGGTACCAGCAAGGAATGTAACGAACAAAATGTAACGAACAAAAAACGGGACGGCACGCCGCATGGCGCACCATCCCGCACATAACATCGAAGGTGTGACAAAGGGACTGCCCCTTTGTCACACCTTTGTCGCATTCGAACCTACTGTTCGCTCTTCGCGAGTGCCTGATCGATCAGTTTGTTGAGCGCCTCACGCTGCTCAGCAGAGTTGATACCGCCCATGATCGGCTCTCCCACGATGTTGCCGTTCTGGTCGATCACATAGGTGGTCGGGAACGAGTACAGGTTGGAGGTGAACTTTCCGGCCTCGCTATCCGACTTGAACCAGATGTTCTTATACGTCACGCCCTTCTTGCTCAGCACGTCCTTGGCATCTGCAATCTCGCCCTTGTTGCCATCGAGCGTAAAGGAATTGACGCCCACGACCTGGCCTCCCTTCTCGGCAAGCTCCTTGTTGAGCTTCTCCAGATCGCCCAGCTCTCCCACGCACGGCTTGCAGGTGGTAAACCAGAAGTTCATGACGGTGACCTTGTTCTTGGAGAACAGCTCGTCGCTGTTTACATCGTTGCCGTCCAAGTCCTTGCCCTTAAAGCTGGGGAACTTCGTCTCCCCGCTCTCGCCGTTGGTCATGCCTGCGGTCGAGGCATCGACGCTCTCCCCTCGCCGGGCGTGCTGCCGCATCCGGGGAACTCCTTCTCCAGCGCCATGAGCTTGTCCTCGATCTCCTTGACCTGCTGCGCGCCGGCCTTAAGCGTCTTAAGCTCGTCAGCCGCAAACTGATCCTTGGCGCCCTCGATGGTATCGAGCAAGAAGTCGCCGTAGTTCTTGCCGTCCTCAATCATGGGAGTGTCTTTGTTGGCCGCAAGGAACACCTTTTCCCATAGGGCGTTATCGCTCGCAAAGATCTCGTTTTCCTTTTGCAGCAGCTGCTGGTACAGCTTGGCCGCCTCCTCGGCGCTCGACGGCTTTTGTGCCACAAGCTCGGCAATCTGCGCATCGCCGCTCGTGGCATCCTTCGCGTCGCCCTTGGGGGCAGAGCACGCCGCGAGAGTCAGCGCCAGCACGGGCAGCATCAACAAGGCCGCAATTTTTGACAGTTTCATGGTTCCTCCGTTTATATCGAAACTTATATAGGTACCTATTTGTTTTCGCAGGCCTGCGTGGGGCTGCGTGGGCTTGTCGCCCGTCACACCCAGCCCGTAGCGAAAGCTAATAGCATCGACGGGGCACGCGCCCACGCATTTGCCGCAACGAATGCACTCGGCATGGTCGGGCGTACGCGTAACGTCCACGTCCATCAGACACACCTTGGCGCACTTGCCGCACGAAACGCATTTGCACTGGTCAACCTGAATCCCCAACAACGACACCTTGTTCATGAGCGCATAAAACGCACCGAGGGGGCAGATCCATTTGCAGAAGGGGCGGTAGAACAACACGCTCAGCACCGCAACCGCAATGAGAATCGCGAGCTTCCAGGTAAAGAGCTTTCCCAGCGCGGAGCGGATTCCCGTATTCATGATGGACAGCGGAATCGCACCCTCGAGCACGCCCTGTGGGCAGATGTACTTGCAAAAGAACGGGTCGCCCATGCCCACATCGTTGACCACCAAGACAGGCAGCAGCACCACGGCAAACAGCAGCACGGCATACTTGATGTACGTGAGCGGCTTAAGCGTTTCGTGGAGAACTTTGCCGGGAATCTTGTGAAGCAGCTCCTGAAGCCAGCCAAACGGGCACAGAAAGCCGCATACAAAGCGTCCCAGCAGCACGCCGAGCAAAATGAGCGTACCGGTTACGTAGTAGGAAAGTTGAACTTGGATGAACCTACCACCGACTGGAATGACCCGATGGGGCACGCACCCGATGCCGCGGGGCACGAATAGCAATTAAGCCCAGGTACGCAGACTGTTTTTCCTGCGCCCTGATAGATGCCGCCTTTGGCAAAGTTTGGCAGGTGAATGTTGGTAATTAGCGTCGCCGCCGCCTGAATGAATCCGCGAAATCGGGCCAAAACATGCGACGCAGTGTTTCCTCTTTTATCCAATTCCGATACACTCCAAGCACAGCCTAATCGCTTTGGCCAGCACGGCATCTGCCTCGCCACGCATAACGCCAAAGCACACCATGGCAATTCCGACGATCAACAAAGCGACCTGTACCACGGGTTTTACCGCTTTGAACAACCTGACCACTCCTTTCGTTACGCGACCATTGGACCATATCGGCTATAAATCCGTGTTAAGCGCGATTTGGAATGTGCAAGGAGACTGTTATGCGTATTTTAATCGTCGAGGACGAGCGGGCGCTGTGTGATGCAATCGCGCGCAGCTTGCGAAACTTGGCGTACAGCGTCGACTGCTGTCACGACGGACAGGAGGCGCTCGACCTACTGGACGTTGAGGCCTTCGACCTTGTGGTACTCGACCTCAACCTTCCCCGTATCGACGGCATGACCGTACTCAGGGAACTTAGGAAAACCGACCGCGAGACCAAGGTACTAATTTTGTCCGCGCGTGGCGAAGTATCCGACAAAGTCGCCGGACTTGATGCCGGCGCCAACGATTACCTTACCAAGCCGTTTCATCTGGACGAACTTGCGGCAAGGATCCGCAGCCTTACCCTCAGGCGCTTCGCACAAAGCGACATAGTATTAACCTGCGGAAAGCTCCGCTTTGACACCAAGGCGCGCGTCGCTTCCGTGGACAGCGAGGCTTTATCTCTTACGCGCAAGGAAACGGGAATCTTGGAATACCTGATGCTTAATCAGGGGCGTCCGATAAGCCAAGAGGAGCTTATCGAGCACGTCTGGGATAGCACCGTAAACAGCTTTAGCAACGCAACCCGCGTTCATATCTCGTCGCTCCGCAAAAAGCTACGCAGCGCTTTGGGATACGACCCGATTCGCAATCGGATTGGAGAGGGCTACGTTATGGAGGATGGAGAATGAAAGGGCTTTCGCTGCAATGGCGCATAACGATTATGACGGCACTGCTCACGTGTGCGGCATGCGTGCTGACGAACTGCCTGGTCGGCTATACGGGCATGCGCTACATGGATGCCATCGGCAGTGACATCTCGGCCTTTAACGCAACCGGCGAAGATTCGCCCCAAGCGTCGATCCAACGAAAGCGACCCTCGATGAAAAGGTCACGATCGTCGTAAACGACGCACAAGAGTCTTTTGGCACGACAACCTGGTGCATCACGGCTGGAATCACACTCCTTGGCGGCGTGCTGGCATACTTTGTGAGCGGCCGTGCACTTAAACCGCTACGGGCTTTTGCAGCCCAGGTTGAACGCGTGCAGCCTGACAATCTAAGTGAAATTAAGCTCAGCAAAGATGTACCCACCGAGCTACAGCGATGCAGCGCCTCATTCAACGACATGATCGCCCGTCTTGGCGAAGGGTTCTCTGCACAGCGCCAGTTTACCGGCAACGCCGCACACGAGCTGCGCACCCCGCTCGCCTTATGCAGGCACAGATTGAACTATTCATCTCCGAGCACTCCGGTTTGCAACCCGAAACAGCCGAGCTGCTCGACCTGTTACAAGAACAAACCGAGCGAATGACGCAGATGACCAAGGTATTGCTCGAGATGAGTGAGCTCCGCAGCATTCCTTGCGAGGACGATGTTGAACTTGGCCCCTTGTCCGAAGAGGTCCTCACCGACCTTGCGCCACTTGCCGAGAATAATGGCATAGCCTCGATTGCTCCGGAGACGCTTTGACAATCGGAAGTGATACGCTCCTCTATCGGCTGGTGTTCAATCTGGTCGAAAACGCCATCCGCTACAGCCGCTCCAGCTCGACTGTCAACGTCTCCATCAGCGACAGCGACAGCCACGTGCTCCTGCGAGTCAAAGATGAGGGCCCGGGAATACCCAAGCAGTACCGAGAGAGCATCTTCCAGCCGTTCTTTCGTCTAGACAAATCCCGCAGCAGGGCATACGGCGGCGCAGGACTCGGGCTAGCGCTTGTTTGGGAGATTGCAGCCCTACACGGCGGCACGGTAGAGGTCGAAACAAGTTCCGAGAACGGGACTACCATGCTCGTAAGCCTTCCAAAACGATCTGCAGCGTTAACCGAACAGTAAAACTAGAACGAGGCCCAGTGGGTCCCGCCCTTACAAAACCCGAAGGCTTTCCATGTGTCTGTACTATGAGCCGTTGGGGAACCAGATGTCAACCAGCATGCCGAGCTCAGTCACCTCATCCTAGGGAAAGGAGCAAAGGGGCGTCACTGCTTTTGACGGTGCTCTTAGCTACAGTAGACCTTCCACGAAAGGTTTGAGCTTGTCGAGCATCGCGTCGCTTCTGATGACTGTACCTAAATCGAGGTGTTCACTCTTCTCCTTCGTAATCGTCTGAGTGATTACGCCCATGAACAGCAGCCTGGAGCCGATGGCAATTCCGTCGGTCGTGGGATAGCTGCCCTGGTTGAGGATGAAGGCGGGACTGCCGCTGGAGCCCTCGAATACAGATGCGTCAACGAGGAACTCGCGCTTACCCTTGTAGTCGTTCCAAGCGGGCGTGGAAGTCCAGCCTTGCCTGATGAGGGGGGTCTTGTTGTAGTCGTCATAGAGCCCGCTGGGGTATCCGATAAAGGTGATTTGCTCGAGCGCCGCCAAATTGTCCAGCACACTCTTCTTCGGATGAGTCCAGAGTCGATGGATCGGTAGAAGGGCCTCTTCCCGTTTTCTTCAAGCATGCTGAGAACAGGGCCACCGGCATCGCAACCAAGTCGAGCTCTCCGAGCTTCTTCCCCTCGATGAATGACTTGTCGAAGTTCACGCTGATGGTCTCGCGTGACGGGGCGTCACCTTCGGCTAGATTGATGACGAAGCGACCCTGAATCACATCCTTGAGGACATGGTGGTTGGTAATGAGCAGGGGCACTTTTCGTCCGTCTTCAAGGTCATAGGAAAAGAAGAATCCTGTACCCGAGACGCCCGTGCCTTCGGTAGTAATGCCCACGATGGGGACCGTGGTAAAGAGCAGCTGCGTGCTCGTATCATTAATGTTCATCGGTCTTGGTCTCCTTGTCATCGGGATCCGCCAGGTGTTCTAGGACGCGCTCGGCCAGATCAGATTTGCCCTGCTTCTCTTCTTTTCGGATAAAGATAAAAGCGACAAAGAGTCCTACTGCGCCACACGGTGCTACGCAGAGCATCAAGATACCGGGCAAAGATGCGAGATTGACAGATGACGACAAACCCCCGAGAAACCAGCCCAGGAACGTTGTCGCAAGACCTAAAAGGATGTCAGGTTTGTAGGAAGGGCGCTCCTGCTTGGCCTGAAGGAGCATCTCCCTTGCTTTTCTCAGGTCGCTGTCGCGCTGCCGACGTATGATTCCTGCAGGTATTCATTGGGGATGCGAACCTCGTGGTCCTGGCGCACGGCGACGTGCTCCCGGTCATTTATGAGGTGGATGCCGTTACTTGCCTCTCCAACGCTAGCATTGTCGCCCATGTGCTCGAATACGCTGTCGAGGTCAGCCCACCTGACTCTATGGGCAAGCGCCTGGTCTTGTGGTGGGTTCTCTTGACCTTTCTCCACCAGATCTCCTTAGAACAAGGTCCTAGCGTCTTGCGGAGGTTTATGGTCACAGCAGAGACACCATGGTTCACCCAATATATCGATGGATAGATTATACCGTGCGGCTGATATGGCGACCAAGGGATGCTGCCGGCACGGCTGTGGGGTGCTAGTGACTTGCAGATTGCTGGCGACAGGCTACTAATAGCGGCATGGCTTTGCTGTTGGCTCACTCCGCCGCCCGCCTCACGGCGCCGGGGGTTTCTCGGCGCAGTGAGGCGGCATCGGTTGTTCTAGCTGTTCTGTGCCAATAGGTTGTTTACACCCGGGTAGTGAAAAATAGGGAGGGCTCCCACATGCTGTGAGTTGTCTAGACGAACAGCAGAGGAGCCTCCATGGAGCAACATCCTAACGCAAGGCTCACCCCGAGGGGCGCGAGACGCTCGTCTCGCGCATAGAGTCCGGCCTCGGCGTCGCCGAGACCGCGCGTCAGATGGGCG
>ENA-OQHP01000045-OQHP01000045.1-human-gut-metagenome-genome-assembly--contig:-NODE-45-length-36599-cov-6.336313_pt1 | contig 36599 bp, 55 predicted proteins | sample MGYA00242563_ERZ504717 | MGnify/ENA primary metagenome ERZ504717 (study PRJEB26092, sample SAMD00036212) | human gut metagenome | host: Homo sapiens | study: EMG produced TPA metagenomics assembly of... | reverse complement strand
ACTTAGGATTTAACCTTATGCTATATATCTGATTTTTTCTGCTTTCGCCACATTCACGCTTAACTTTATTTCATGTTTACGTTGTAGTTCAGATATCTTTAGGGTTTTCCAGCAATTCAAACAGTATTGGATAGCTCGTTGTCTATCTCTACGTACATATTTCTATATACGCTGACTATTTTATTCGCCTAACTCATGATTAAAATCACAAGTGTGCAGCTCACAATAATCAATAATAAATTTGTCAAAATTTCATCTCCCTTTATTTATCAATTATTAATCTTAACACATCTAATACAATCTTACAGCAAAAATCAAAAAAATCTTCGCTATCTTGCATTATTCTTTCAGGAAAAAATCATTTTAGATATCTATACTATATCTTAATTGTAGAGAAATATAAAAATAGTATAATTATATAGTTTAAACATATTTTTAAAATCATTTATCTAGGAGGTTTTTTCTTGCGTGATTTTTGTCTAAAAAATAAAAATTACTGTTGGGAATATTTGTTTTAGCTATTTTCTATCTCTATTTAGCCCATTTAGGCTCTTATCATTTAATGGACCCTGATGAAGGTCGTTACAATCAAATACCTCGTGAAATGTTACTTAGTGGCGATTTTATCACTCCACATTTAAACGGCGTAGAATACTTTGAAAAACCTGCTTTTCAATATTGGTTTACTGCCATCATGATGAAATTTTCGGTGTTACAGAATTTGCCGGACGTATCTTCCTGCATTATCAGCTATCGGTTGCATTGGTCTTGCTGGATTTTTAGGCACAATGATGTATTCTCGCAAAGTAGGTCTACTCGCTAGTGCTATTCTAGCCACATCTTGTTTAAATTTAATCGTTGCCTCTATTAATATTTTAGATATGGCTCTGACTTATTTATGACAGCCTGCATGGTATTTCTATGCTTTGAACGCTCAAAAAGAAAAATGGCTTGTTGCCTTTTATATCGCCATGGGCTTTGGTGTTTTAACTAAGGGCTTAGTTGCTATAATCTTACCATTTGGTATTTTATTTTGGTACACAATTTTAACAAAAAGACCTCGTTTATTCTTAAAATTATTTTATCTACCTGGAATTTTAGCTTTTCTCATCGTTACTGTTCCATGGTTTTATCTCTTTGCCAAGCAAACCATGATTTTTTTTATTTCTTCTTTGTTCGTGAGCATTTCTTGCGTTTTACAACTAAAATGCATGATAGATTCCAACCTTGGTGGTTCTTCATTCCATTTGTAATCATCGGCATGTTACCTTGGACTGGATTTTTATTATCCTTATTTAGTAAAAAAGGTGTTATTCGTAAAACAACATCTCAGCGCAATCGCTTTGATATCATCTTCTTATTATTATGGTTCTTTATCATTTTCATTTTTTACTCTATTTCTGATTCTAAATTAGTACCATATATCATGCCTTGCTGGATGCCACTTGCTATTTTAATTGCAGCTTCCATCAAACGTTTTGAAGATGAAAATTCTTGGCTTGGTCATAGCTTTTTAATCAATAGCATCTTATGCTTAGCTTTTGTCGGAGCTTTAGTCGGCTATGTCTTAAGTTCTAATTATTTGACAATTGATGAATTCATTGCCGAAGGTGGTTTACTCACAGCAGCATTATTCATCGGTACTATTGCCTCTATTTTGTTTGGATAAAACAAAAAGATTTCGTTGCACTGTAAGTGTTCTTTGTGTCATGGGATTTTTCTTTGGTTTAGGTCTTCATGATGTTCAACAACAAGTACACAATAATCAATCTGCATATTATGTAAGCCAAAAAATCAATGGATTAAATCCACAAGACGCTTTAATTGTAAATTATGGCGATTTTATCACGGCATACCATATTACACTAATCAACGAGTTGCTCTTGCTGATTTCAAAGGTGAACTTGAGTTTGGCTCTGAACATCCAAGTGGTGCAGGTTGGTTTTTCAATGGCGAAGAGTTAAATGATTTGTGGAACAGTCAAAAGCGTATTATAATTGTGGTTAAAGAACGTTATAAAGATAAATGTCTCAATGTATTGACTTCTCCAGCGAAACAAGTATTAACTGAAGGGTCATATACTATTTTGATTAATAAATAATAGTTAAATGATTTGGAGGAATATTTCAATGCGTAAAGAATTTTTACCTTTTGCTAAACCTATGGTTAGCGAAGAAGCTATTGCTGATGTAGCAGACTCTATTCGTAAAGGTTGGCTCGCTATGGGCCCTAAAACAGTAGATTTTGAACAAAAATTTGCTGATTATGTAGGTTGCAAATTTGGTATCTCCGTAAACTCTGCTACTGCCGGTTTACACCTCGCTGCAATGGCACTTATCGAGCCTGGTGATGAAGTCATTACTACACCTATGACATTTGCTAGCACAGTAAATGCAATCGTATTTGCTGGTGGTAAACCTGTTTTAGTAGATATTGACCCTCATACATTCAATATTGATATAAATAAAATTGAAGAAGCTATCACACCAAAAACAAAAGCTATCATTCCTGTTCATTTTGCAGGTCGCCCTTGCGATATGGACGCACTTGAAGCTCTTGCACAAAAATATAATCTTGGCATTATCGAAGACTCCGCTCATGCTCTTGGTGCAGAATATAAAGGTAAAAAATCGGCTTTGGTCGTGGTGCTCGTTATATTGCTGTATTTAGCTTCCACCCAACAAAAAATATCACAACTGGTGAAGGTGGCATGATTTGCACAAATGATGAAGAATCAGCTGAACTCATGTCTATGCAACGTCAAAATGGTATGAGTAAAGGGGCTTGGAACCGTTATCAAGCAAATGGTAAAGCTCATTATGATATTTTCCGTCCAGGTTTAAAATATCAAATGATGGATATTCAAGCTGCTATCGGTCGCGACCAGCTCACACATCTTGAAGAATTCAATGATCGTCGTCGTGAAATCATAGCTCGCTATCAAAGAGAATTAAAAGATGTACGTGGTTTAATCCTTCCTCCAGAAATTGAAGAAGGCAATGTTCATTCTTGGCATATATACACACCTCTAATTGATATTGATGAACTCGGTTTTAGTCGTGATGATTTCATGGCAAAATGAGTGCTAAAAATATCGGTACAGCTTACCATTATCAAGCACTTCATTTATTTACTTGCTTTGGCGAACTCACTGGTCTTAAAGCTGGCGATTTACCAAACTCTGAATATGTATCTGAACGTATTGTTTCCTTACCACTCTTCCCTGCAATGACTGATGAAGATGTAACAGATGTTATCGAAGCAATCAAAGAAATCTGTGGTATGAAAGGCTGATAACTAAAAAATGCTAGGAAGTCCTGAAATTTCTATTGTAATTCCAGTTTACAATGAAGAAGAATCTCTCCCTCAATTATTTAAAGAACTCTATCCTGTAATGGAAAATTTACAGCGTAGTTTTGAAATAATCTTTATCAATGATGGCAGTCGTGATAAATCATTTGCTATGCTCTATGACTTTCAAAAAGAGCATGAAAAAACTGTTCGCGTCATTGATTTAAATGGTAATTTTGGTCAGCATATGGCAATCACTTCTGGTTTTGCTAATGTTCGTGGAAAATACATCATTACTTTAGATGCTGACCTTCAAATCCGCCAGAAGAAATCCCTAAAATTATTGCCAAAATGGATGAAGGCTATGATGTAATTGGCACATGTCGTCAAAATCGTCATGATCCTTTATTTAGAAAAGTAGCCTCTCGCTTTGTAAACAGAATGACTAATCGCATCAGTGGTTTGCATATCAGCGATTATGGCTGTATGCTCCGCGGATATAGTCGTCGCATTGTCGATATCATTGTTCAAAGTCGTGAAAGCACTACTTTCATTCCTGCATTAGGTCAAAAATTTGCAGTAAATCCTATAGAAATTCCTGTCAGTCATCGTGAACGTGAATTTGGCGAGTCTAAATATAGCTTTTTCCGTTTGCTCCGCTTAAATTTTGACTTAATGACAAGCTTTTCTATAGCTCCTCTACAAATGGTTACTATGAGTGGCATGGGTATCTCCCTTTTAAGTATTATCTTCTTCTTATATTTAATTTTACGCCGTATTGTCGTAGGTCCTGAAGCTGGTGGCGTTTTCACTTTAATGGCCATAAACTTCTTTTTAATCGGTGTTACTATCATGGCTCTCGGTATTATCGGTGAATATACTGGTAGAATTTATAAGCAAATTCAGCAACGACCACATTATATAATCAGAAAAATATATGAGGACGGTGCTAAAGAAGATGAATAGACCTTCTATCGTAGTATTTGCCTATAGTGAACCTGGATATACTTGTCTTAAAGCTTTAATAGAAGCTAAAGCTAATATTTTAGCTGTATATACTCATCAAGATGATCCTGATGAAAAAATATGGTTTCATTCTGTATATGATTTGGCTAAAGCTAATAATATACCTGTATTTAGACCCAAAAAAATAGATGAAGAAGCTACTAATTATATCTTAAATTTAAATCCAGATATCATCTTCTCTTTCTATTTTCGCCGTTTAATTCCTGATGAAATCATTTTAAAACCACGTTTAGGTGCTTATAATCTTCATGGTGCTCTATTGCCTAAATATCGCGGTCAAACATGTATCAATTGGGCTGTAGTAAATGGTGAAACACACACTGGTGCCACACTTCATCTCATGACAGAAAAAGCCGATGAAGGTGATATTGTAGACCAGCGTGGATTTGATATAGCATTTACAGATACATCCTTAGATGTTTTCATTAAAGTTAGTAAAATCGCTAGTGAAATCATCAAAGATTGTTTGCCAAAAATAGAGGCAGGTACTATTACTTTGACACCACAAGATGATACACAAGCCACAAAATTTGGCAGACGTCGCCTAAAGATGGTTTATTGGATTTTTCTAAAGACGCCGTTAGTTTATACAATCTCATTCGTGGCGTTACACATCCTTTTCCTGGAGCTTTCACCTATGTGAATAATAAAAAATTATTCATCTGGTGGGCAAAACCAATCGAAGGAACAGGAAATATCGGTGAAATTGTAAGCACTAATCCACTTTGCATTGGCACTGGAAAAGGTCTACTTCAATTGGAAAAATTACAATTTGAAAATGAAGCTGAATTAGATGCTAAAGCATTCACTGATTTATTGCCAATCGGTACTAAATTCGAACTTGAATAAACTATTATAAATAAAGATAGAAAGAAGTATTTATCATATGAAAATTTTTGTTACTGGTGTAAACGGTTTTATTGGTTCTCATTTCCTTGAAATGGCACTTGCTCAAACAGACTGGGAAATTCAAGGTTTTGACTTAGCAGATAATAATATCACTCAATTCTTAGATAATCCTCGCTTTTCTATGAAAAAAGGCGATATCTTCAAAGAAGAAGCTTGGCTCGATGAACAAATTAAAGAATGTGATGTTCTTTTACCATTAATCGGTATCGCTCGCCCAGCTTATTATATTACTCGTCCACTTTGGACATTCGAACTTGATTTTGAACAAAATCTAAAAATGGTTCGTAAATGTGCTGAATATGGTAAACGCGTTATTTTCCCTTCAACTTCTGAAGTATATGGTATGCCTGACCCTAACAATAAAGTCATGGACGAAGATAACAGTAATTTAATCTTAGGTCCTGTATCTAAGAGCCGTTGGATTTATAGTTGTAGTAAACAAATGATGGATAGAGTAATCTTCGCTTTTGGTCAAGAAATGGGGCTTAAATTCACTTTATTCCGCCCATTTAACTGGGTAGGACCTCGCTTGATAGCTTCAAAGATGCAAGTGAACATAAAGGTCGTTCCATCACTCAATTCATCTATGATGTTTTGTACACTGGCAAAATAACACTTGTAAATGGTGGTGCTCAACGTCGTAGCTTTACTTGGGTAGGCGATGGCGTACAAGGTTTAATTGATATCATCACCAATAAAGATAACCAAGCAGAAGGACAAATCTTCAATATTGGTAATCCAGAAAACAATTATTCCATCAAAGAAATGGCTGAAATCGTTGTTGATGAAATGAAAAAATTCCCTGAATTCAAAGATAAAGCTGATAAAGTAGAATTTATCGTTATGGACTCCGATAAATATTACGGTAAAAATTATGATGATATGCAAGATAGATTGCCATCTGTGAAAAAAATGGAAACTCGCCTCGGTTGGAAATCAAAAGCTACACTTCGCGAAGCAATCCACTATACACTTGAATGGTATGCTAAAAATTTAGATAAAGCTTAATTATTATTTATAAAAATCAAAGCCATTGCCTCAGCATTTGCTAGTGGCGATGGCTTTTTAACTAAAATATAAAATTTGGAGGATATTATGGCTAAAAAAATTGCTATAAAAATTGATGTAGATACAAAACGTGGCTATGATGAAGGCGTACCTCGCATGCTTGATGTTTTTAAACAAGAAAATATCAAAGCTACTTTCTTTTTCTCCATGGGCACAGATAATTCTGGTAAAGCTATTCGCCGTATCTTTCGCAAAGGTTTTTTAACTAAAATGCTACGCACTAAGGCACCTAGTACTTATGGTTTTAAAACTATGATGTATGGTACTCTTTTACCTGCGCCTCATATTGTTGAACCAAATCCTATGCCATTTCTTCGTGCTATCAAAGAAAATCACGAATGTGGTATTCATTGTTGGGATCATGTTTACTGGCAAGATAAATTGCCTTTCCTATCTGAAGATACTATAAAAGAAGAATTGACCAAAGCCATTAATCTCTTTGAAAAAATCGCTGGCTTTAAAGCTAAAGCTTGTGCTGCTCCTGGCTGGCAAGTAACTCCTCGCAGTTTAAAAGTTCAACAAGAATTAGGTTTTGATTATTGCAGTGATGTTCGCGGATATTATCCATTTTATCCTATCATGAATGATAAAAAATATTTGCCATTACAAATTCCAGGAACATTGCTCACTATGGATGAATGTTTAGGTAGTACTTTAGATAATAAATTAATCACTGAAGAAAATATCAATGATTATTGGTTAAGTCATTGCGATCAAGAATTTAATGTTTTAACTATCCATTCAGAAATGGAAGGCTTAAAACAATTACCTATTCTTCATGATTTCATCAAAAAAGCCAAAAAACTTGGTTATGAATTTGTAAAATTAGAAGAAGGTAAATATGTTCCTAATATAAAAGAATGTGAAGTTTATCATGGATATTTACCAGGTAGAGCAGGAACAGTTGCTCGTCAAAGATAATTAGATAAAAAGCCACAGCATATGCTGTGGCTTTTTTATCTATAAATATAATTATGGTTTCTTATATCCGCATTTTGGGCAAACGCCATCTTCATTCAATGCAATACCACATAATAGACAACGATCAACTTCAAGATGTGGTTCATATTCTTCAGATGCCAAATTAACTCCACTAGAGAAAGTGAGTTTTACAATATTTAATTTATCTTTTAAAAGCTCATAAACAATTTTTATCATACCTTCAACTGTCATTGTTTCTTTTGTAACAACAAGACGACAATCTGGATATGCAGTAGCAAGTTCTGTTTTAAAAGCAGGCCCTTTCATCACATTGTTTGGTGCACCATCTTTTATACCTTGCTTTTCATAAACACCTAAAATAGCAGGAATTGACATACTCCCCATGCCTAAAGGCAGGGGATTCTTGGATACAAACGATACTTGCCTACTAAAATAGCAGGTCTCTAAAAAATATCAATATTTTTTAGAAATTTTTATTATTTTTTTACATTTACTTCATTATCCTTTAAAATATACCATTTATAATAAAAGCATATCAGTTAGGAAATAGCACCTCTGGTTATTAGATACATTTGTAGAAGAAGACGACTTGCTATGCGTGGTAGCTTCTATCTTCTACAAAATTAACTCCATTTTGAGGTAATAATTATGACAGATTTTAGTAATGTTTTCTTAATCAGTGATATGGATGGCACATTAATTAATTCTAAATCGCAAATTTCCACTATTAATAAATATGCTTTAAATGAATTCACTAAAGCCGGTGGTACATTTGCAGTAGCTACTGGAAGAACCCTCCACAGTTGTAAACAATATATTCCAGAGCTTCCTATAAATGCACCTAGCATATTTTATAATGGCACAATCTTGCAAGACACGAATAATAATGTAGTCTTAAAAACATTATCACTGCAAACAAAAATTCTTTTCAATTTTCTCAAACAATGTTTAATTCATTGTCCTAACACTTGTATAGAACTTCATACTAAAGATACTTTTCACATTATCACTAAAGAAGAATTTGATGACCCTGTTATCAAACGTGAAAATTTATCTTATATCAGAAGTAATCTAGATGACCTTTATGATTTAGATATCTTAAAAGTCCAATTCTATACAACAAATACTCATACGATATCATGGCTCCATATTTTCGCCAAATCTATGGAGATGGATAAAATTGCCAAATATTTTACTTCTTGGTCTAGTTATTTTGAATTAATTCCTAAAAATGCTTCTAAAGGTATTATGTTGGATAATTTACGTAAAATGCCTATGTACAAGGATAAAATATTTATCGCTGTTGGTGATTTTGACAATGATATAGAAATGCTTCTCTTTGCCGACTACGGCATTGCTGCTCAAAATGCTACGCAAAACCTTAAACAAGTAGCAGACATCATCGGCGTAAGCTGTGATGAACACCTTCTTTTTCATGTTATCAACAAAATTATTCCTAATTTAGATAAACTGATGATAACAACTCTTCAAACTGCATAAGAAAACCTTCTATGTATAGCCCTAACATAGAAGGTTTTTCTTTTTTTATCTATAAATTTATTTCACAGCAAACTCTTTATAAGCCTGATATAAACGCTCTAATGCCCAATGAATATATTTTGTTGGACAAGCCAAATTCCAACGCTCAAACCCACTACCTGCTTTACCAAATATATAACCTTCATCAAAATAAAGGCACGCTTTTTGGCGATTGCGCATTTCTAATTCTTCATTAGTTAAATTAAATGCTCTAAAATCAAGCATAATAAATATGTCGCTTGAAGCTGTGTTATTTTCACTTGTGGAAATACTCTTGCATAAATCCATGATTATTTTTTATTTGTATCAATGATATTTATGACCTCTGTCAACCATTCTTCACCATATTCGTAAGCTAAACGACAAGCTTCATAACTCAAAATACTACAAGCAAAATCTGCATCAGTTGCTTGTTCTGCTTTAAATAGATTGCGATAATTTTCATTAGCTATAAATACATTAGAAAGTTGCATACCTGCTAGATTAAAAGTCTTACTTGGTGCTGTGCAAATAATTGAATGTTCTAATGCTTCTTTAGAAATCGTACCATAGGAAACATGTTTAAATCCTGGCATGATTAAATCTGCATGAATTTCATCTGCTACTACTAAAATATCATTTGCTAAGCAAATTTCACTAATTTTAGTTAATTCTTCTCTTGTCCAAATACGACCGCAAGGATTATGTGGACTACAAAGTATCAACATTTTTGTATCTATTGCTTTAGCTTTTTTTGTAAATAAGTCCCAATCAATATCATATGTCATACCATTATTAATCAAAGGTATCTCCACTAATTTTCTTTGATTGATTTCTATAGCTTTATACATAGGATAATAAACAGGTGTAAATAACATCACACCATCGCCTTTTTGCGTAAATGCTTTTACAGCAGTGAAAAAAGCATTTACTACACTATGTGTTTCTACAAGCCATTTTTCATCAACTGTAAAATCATGATGCTTTTGTTGCCATTTACAAACGCTTTCACGATATTTTTATTCGTGCCTGCATAGCCTAAAATATTATCATCTATAAATTTTTTTAGTCCTTCTGTGATTTCTGGGGCAAGTCTAAATTCCATATCAGCTACAGAAAAAGGAATTACTTTTTCATCTACTAAAGGATTATTTTTCATGTCCTGCCATTTTTGACTACCAATGCCAAAGCGAGCATTAATATTTTCTAAATCGTATTTCATAAAATACACCTCTTTCATTTTTAATTATCATATTCCCCCATACCCCCATATAAAAATATTTTCACTTTCCTAAATTATAGCTTAATGCTTTGATATCCATGATTTTATTTTAATTTTTATTTCTATCCTATACATAGGCTTATATTTATCATTTATAAATAATATAATGATGGCAAATAATATTATTTATAAGGAGGATTTCATCATGCATATTCCTGATAATTATTTAAGCCCTTCCACTTGTGCTACTTTATTTGTAGCTATGACACCTATCTGGTACTATTCTATCCGCAAGATAAATAAAACTTTATCTGCTGATAAAATTCCTTTAATTGGTATAGGTGGCGCATTTGCTTTTATTTTGATGATGTTTAATCTGCCTATTCCTGATGGCACTACAGCCCATGCCGTTGGTGGAACACTTATTGCTTTACTGCTAGGGCCTTATGCCGCCTGTATAGCTATCAGTGTAGCACTTTTCATTCAAGCTATAATCTTTGGTGATGGTGGTATTTTATCTTTTGGAGCTAATTGTTTTAATATAGCATTTATTTTACCTTTCACAGGCTTTTTTATTTATAAAATTTTAAATAAAATTCATTTATCTCCGTTTTATCATAAATGCACTATTTTTCTATCTGCTTATATCAGTATAAATTTAGCCGCCTTTTTCACAGCTTTAGAACTTGGTATTCAGCCATTATTATTTGTAGATAATTTAGGTCAACCGCTTTATTGTCCGTATCCTCTTTGGATATCAATACCTGCCATGGCTTTATCTCACTTGACGATTGCCGGCATAGCAGAAGGTTTATTTACTTTATCTTTATATCTTTTTATCCTCAAGACATCTCCAAATATAATTTATGATTGCCAACAGATAAAATTAAATTCTATTTTTTCTTTATTAGCATTTTTAATTATCATTTCTCCACTTGGACTCATAGCTGAAGGCACTGCATGGGGTGAATGGGCTCCAGAAGAAATTTTAAATGATACTTCTTCGGGGGTTCCTCTTGGATTTATTCCAGAAAAATTATTAAATGGATTTAATTATGAAGCTTTTTTTCCTGATTATACTATGAGTGGGACAACTGATATTTTAGCTTATATAGCTTCAGCTATTATTGGTGTCGCTCTTTTAATCATTATCTTTAAAATACTGGGAAGTATTATTTATGCAAAAAAACAATCACTTTGATAATTCTGCTAAAATTCCTAAATGGCTTTTAACTACAGATGAGTACACACCCCCAAAGGATAAAGATAATTTTTGGCAAAAAACTTTATTTTCCATTACTACTAAATTAATTTTTCTTCGCCATCATAATTATCCCCATAAAAATAGTTGGCTAAATCCCAGTGAAAAATTATTACTCATTTTTTCACCATAATTTTAATAAATTCTGCACAAAAAATATTTTTTCCTTTAATTATTTTAGCTTTTAGTCTAATTTATCTATCGACTTTAAATACAAAAATCATCATTTCTATATTAAAACCGACTTTGATATCAACTTTATTCTCTTTGATAATAATTTTACCTTCTCTATTACTAAATAATACTCGCCTTTTCTATCTGCCTTTTAAAATTTTTATAACTGTTCTTCTTTTAGCTTATATCGCTCAAACTATCCCTTTTTATAGACTAAGTAAAATTCTTCGCCTATTTCATATTCCTGCGATATTTATTTTAACCTTAGATTTAACATTAAAATACATCGTGATTTTAGGAGATACCTTTACCAATTTATTAATTTCTCTAAAATTACGCTCTGTCGGTAAAAATAATTTTAAATATCAAAGTCTAGCTTCTATATCAGGCACTACATTTCTAAAATCACAGATTTATACCAAAGAAACATATCATGCTATGATATGTCGTTGTTTTGATGAAAATTACACGCCAGTTATTAAACATAAATTTAAATTAAAATATATTTGGCATACTATCGTAATTATCATTTATCTATTATTTTATTTTTTCAGTGAAGGATATTTTCTATGACACCAATTATAAATCTATCTCATATAAGTTATAACTATGAAGAAGTTTCTGCTTTAAATGATATCTCTCTTGAAATTTATGCCGGAGAATTAATCTTTTTTACAGGCCCTAATGGTTGTGGTAAATCCACTTTATTTAAACTTTTAAATGGTCTAATCTTTCCTACTAAAGGTGAATATTACTTTGATAATAAGAAAATCGATAAAAATACTTTGCAAGATAATATATTTGCTAAAAACTTTCATAAACGCATTGGTTATATTTTTCAAAATCCAGATGTGCAATTATTCAATGCTACAGTATATGATGAAATCGCCTTTGGCCCAAGGCAAATGAATTTAAATGAAGAAATCATTCATCAACGTATAAATGAACTTTTAATTTATTTAAATATACAACATTTACAAGATAGACCACCTTATCATCTAAGTGGTGGCGAACAGAAAAAGGTGGCTCTTGCTGCAATCTTAGCTCTAAATCCAGATATACTTATGATTGATGAGCCTTTAAATGGGCTTGATAATAAGACTAGACAATGGTTTAAAGAATTTCTCATAGATTTTATCAAAGCTAATAAAACTATTTTGATTTCCACGCATGAACAAGAATTATTATCCCTACCTCATAGTCGCATTATAAAATTCAATGATGAACATACTATTTTAAATTAAAATCAACTAAAAAAGTGTTGTATATAGCCTAGACCATATACAACACTTTTATTATTTATGACTATATAACACCATGGTTCTTCTGCCATATAATTGCCATCATTATAATAAGCAGCTCTAGCTCTACAGCCACCACAGCTGAATTTATATTTACATTTACCACAATTGCCTTCAAATTCAAAAGTACGCAATTTATTCAATACTTCGCTGTTTTTCCAGATTTCATCAAATGGAGTTTTGCGAACATCGCCAAGTTCCATATTTAAATAAGCACATGGCTGTACTTTTCCTCGAGGGCTGATTATGCAATAAGATGTACCAGCCAAGCAACCACGACGGAAACGAAGTTTCATGCCCATTTGGTCAGCTATACGCATAAATTGAGGTGCGCAAGTAGGTTTTAATTCGATATCCACTTCTTGCTGTTTTTTCATAATTCTTGTGATAACATCTTCATATTCTTTAGCGCGAAGTGTTTCTGCTTCGATATTTTTACCTCTACCTGTTGGTACTAAGAAGAAAATATGATGAGCTACAGCACCTTCTTTAACGGCAAAATCCGTTAAAGCTTCCAATTCATGTTGGTTCCAATCCATCACTGTTGTATGAATTTGAAATGGCAACCCTACTTTACGACAATTTCTCATACCACGAACAGCGCCTTCCCAAGCATTAGGAATTTACGGAAATTATTATGTTTTTCTGCGTCCATGGAATCAAGAGAAATTCCCATACCCATAGCGCCAGCATTTTTTAATTTTAAAGCCATTTCTTCTGTGATAAGCGTGCCATTTGTACCAAATACAGAGCGAAGACCTAATTTTGTAGCGTATTCCACAAGTTCTACGATATCTGGACGCATAAGTGGCTCTCCACCAGAAAAAATCATGATTTTAAAGCCAGCTTTTGCAATCTGCTCTAAAAGCGTTTTCGCTTCTTGAGTATTTAATTCTTCATCTGCTTTACAACCAGCATCACGATAACAATGGTCGCAAAACATATTACAAGCATTAGTTGTATTCCATGAAATAATCATTATTTTTCAGCTCCTGTAATACCAATTTCTTCATCAGTTAAATAACAAGAAGGGTCTGATTCCCAAAAATCTCCAGTACGAGCTTCAGCACGTGTTCTGAAATTACCATTACAATTATCTAAGAATTTGCATTTACTGCAACGACCTTTTAATAATGGTTTTCTATCTTTCAATCCTGCCATAATAGGATTTGTTGTATCTTGCCAAATATCACCAAATTTACGTTCACGAACATTGCCAAAAGTATGGTGTTGTGTAAATTGGTCAGGATGTACATATCCAAGTGGGTCAACTTCGGCAAAAGCATACCAGAACGGTTACCACCATTCATTGCGATATATTTTTTAATCTGCTGAGCAAGTTCATCTTTGCCTTCTTGAAGTGCTTTTAAATACATATATACACCATCGCAATGATTATCTACAGTCAAGATTTCTTTTTTCAAACCACGTTCTTCAAAATCACGAGTGCGACGAATGATTATATCCATAGCACGGCGAGATTCTTCAGCTGTTACATCTTCATCCATCATTTGATTGCCACGACCAGAATATACTAAATGATAGAAGCAAACACGATTGATATTTTCTTCTTCAATGAAATCAAAGATATTTTCTAATTCTTGGATATTGTGATGATTGATAGTGAAGCGAAGCCCTACGCGTTGGTCAACTGCTACACAGTTTTTAATACCATTCATAGCAGCTTCAAAAGCTCCAGCTTTTCCGCGAAATTTATCATTTACTTCACGAAGACCATCTAAAGAAATGCCCACATATCCTACACCAATATCTTTGATTTTGCGAGCTACTTCTGGTGTAATCAAAGTACCATTAGTAGATAATGTAGGACGTACACCTTTTTTCGCTGCATAGTCTGCAAGTTCAAAGAAATCTGGACGAATTAATGGTTCTCCACCAGAAAATAATAATACTGGCACATTGAAATCTGCTAAATCATCAATGAATTGTTTTGCTTCTGCTGTAGTCAATTCATTTTGATATTTTTTAGCATCAGAACTCATATAACAATGGCGACATTTTAAATTACATGTACGTGTAGAGTTCCAAACTACTACTGGTCCCATGCCTTCTCTTACGCCATTTCTTGCTTTATGAGCATTATCTGTATAACGAAGAGAGTCTCCAAAATATTCTGTTGCAAATAATAATTTCGTTACGCTTATCAAGTTATTTCACCTATTCCTTATTTTAATTCTAGTTTATACAAGCAAATATTTATATATTCAATATATGTATAAGTAATTATGAACGACATTCACATTTACAATATATTTATAATAACAATATAAAGGTTAAAGGTCAATAAAAAGCTTTTATAATAATTTTTCTATTTTGACCAAAAAAATATCTTTTTATCCCCATATATTCTACAGAGATAAAAAGATATTTATATCTTAATAATTTATTCTTTTTTTACCAGCGACTAAACGTTTTAAAGAATTTACTTCACGTGTAAGTCTATTGATAGCTTTTACTAAAGCAGCTACAGGATTTGCTTGTTCTACAGTTTCTATTTTTTCCACTTTTTCTACTTTAGAAATGCTTTCTTCTTTTGCTTTAACTACTGGTTTTACTTCGATATTTTCTTTTTTCTGTACTGGTGTTTCATCTACATTTTGTACAATTTTACGAGGACGACCTCTTCTTTTCTTTGCTACTTGTTCATTTGCTTTTACTTGTGTTTCTACTTTTTCTACCTTAGTTTCCACTTTTGTTTCTACTGCTTTTTGTGCATTTTTAGGTGGACGGCCTCTTCTTTTTTTCTGTGGTGCTTCTTCTTCTTTTACTTCTTTTTTAACCACAGGTTCAGCTAATTTTATATTTTGCGCCATAGCAGCAATTTTATTTACACGTTTTTTAACTGTTTTTGCTTTATTTTCTGTAGTTTCTACTTGTGATACAACTTCTGGACTTTTACGAGGACGACCGCGTTTTTTCTTTGGCATATCCACTGTATATTCTTCTTTTTTTGTTTCTGCTACTGTTTCTACCACAGGATTTTTACGAGGACGACCTCTTCTTTTTTTTGTTGGTTCACTATTCATTATTTTTTCTTCCTTTGTTTCTACTGATATATTTTCTTTAGTATCTATGATTAATTGACCATCAGCATATAATTTTCTCCATCTTGCTGAAGCTCTTTCTATGCGTTTATTGCCTAAAATTGATGGGTCAAAACCTGCTTCAATAAAAATTTCTGTAGGTTTTTTCCCTGCTAAATAATTTTTTACATAATAAGATTTAAATGCTTCTGTATAAATAATTCGTGTTTTTTCTACTGACTCTACATTAGGGTTTTTACTGAGAATTTTTCTTTGTTCTTCGGTAAATACTTTTGCTGCCAATTCATTTCGCCTCTTTCATATGTATATATCTTATTTATAATCATAATATATACCATTGATAAATTCAATATATTATGCTAAAAAATCCCCCTAAAATTTTCCGATTAGTCCTAAAATAAGTCCTAATACACCAGAACCAGCCAAAATTTTTATAATTCCCACTTTTTTTCTAACAGCAATAAAAGCTACAATTAATACAAATAAACCTAAATAATCAATATCTGCTACATTTATTGGCATTTTTTCTGTATTGAACAAAGCTAAAAATATAAAACTCATACCAGCAGAACAAATTAATGCTACAACAGCTGGTCTTAAGCCATTTAATATACCTTTAATCACCCCAATATTTCCATATTTAAAAAATAATTTTGCTAAAATAATACCTAAAATAAACGATGGCGTTACAAATCCCAATGTTGCCACAATAGCACCTAAAAACCCTGCTACTTCATGCCGACAAAAGTCGCTGCATTAATACCAATAGGGCCAGGAGTCATCTGAGAAATTGTAAAAATATCTATAAATTCACTCATGCTAAGCCAGCCATGTACATCTATTACTTGTGCTTGGATTAATGGCATAGAAGCATATCCACCACCAACACAAAATAAACCTACTTGAACAAAGCTCCAAAATAATTCTAAATAAATCATGGTAAAAATCCTTTGCTATTTTTCTATCACTAAATTAATTATTTTAATTATATTTTTTATCCCTCATTAAAATTAAACCAATAATTCCATCAATAACGATTAAATACATTACATTTATATCCGTAAAAAAACTCATGCCAAAGGTAAAACAAATAATAAATAAGGATAATATATATTTTTTCTTTAATTCTTTTTTCAATAAATCATATGCTACATTGATAATCAATGCTGTAGCACCACATTGCATACCTTTTAATAGCAATTTCACATATGGATTTGTAGCAAATAAATTATAAAAAATACAAATTAAAGATAAGGTGATAAGCGGTGGCAATACAGTGGCTAATAAAGCTGTCAAAGTTCCTTTTACACCACGCATTTTATATCCTAAAATTACAGCAGAATTAATCGCCACTACCCCTGGCATAGATTGAGCTATAGCTACTAAATCCAAAGCATCTTTTTCTCTTATCCATTTATATTCATCAACATATTTTGCCTTCAATAGCGGTATGATTACAAAACCGCCACCCACAGTAAAAGCACTGATAATAAATGTGGATTTAAATAATTTCCAATAAAAATTCTCTGCTTTTTCCATTTCAACATTCCTTTTACATAAAATAAAGAAATCACTATTATCGATTGAATATACAATAATAGTGATTTCAAATTAACTTAAAATACTATTTAAAAAACAGCTTTAATTTCACCAATGATATCGCCACGATGATTTTTCAATACAGGTGGATACATTGACAATAATTTATTATATTCTTCTTCATTAATATAATTAAAATGTTTGAGCATTACAATTACCATTGGAGTTACTGCTGCATAGCTTCCATCTTCGATTTTAAAAGCCATACCAGATTTTAATTCACGAGAAGCTAAGCAATATACTGCATCTGCACCAATTTTAGCCAATACTCGTCCATTTGTTACTTCTGCTACTGCTTTATCAATTCTACCTGTTCCAGAAACCATCTGCGGATATGCACACATAGCATCACGAATTTTTATCGCAGCTTCTGTATATTCGCCCCAATTTCCTTCTTCTGCATTCATCAAACGAGCATAAGCATATGCCATTTTATCAAGTGGTAAATAAAATACAGGCACACCACAGCCATCAATACCAATATCTAATTCATCTTCAGGAATACCAGCTGACATAGCTACTATTTGATGAATGATTTTTTGAGCTTCATGGTCTGGTTTTATATAATCTTCCACTGGTATATTCAACAACTGACAAAGAGCGATAATTGCTGAATGTTTACCAGAACAAGGATTATGCAATGCTGATGGTTTTAAATTATTTTTTACTAATTCTTTGAAAGCTTTTCCACTCATAGGACGAGCAGAACCACAGTTTAATACTTCTTCAGTTAAACCTAATTTATGCAAAATAGATTTTACTGTTTCTACATGAATATCTTCACCGCTATGAGAAGAAGCAAGTATTGCTAATTCTTGTTGTGTTAAATTATATTTTTCAATACCACCTAATTTTACAAACTGTAATAATTGAAAAGGTTTCGCTGCACTGCGCCAAAACATTGGTAGGTGAGCATTGCCTACTTTATCAATAATATTGCCATCAACGCCAACACAAACAGCATCGCCTCGATGAATATTTTCTACATATTTACCTCTTGTATAATGTAATAATTCTACACTCATTTTCTCACCTCAATAATAAAATCTTTAGATTATCTTTTATCATACCATAGCACTTTATTTTTTTGTAGTAATTTATTGATTTTAAAATATCTAGCTTCTATAATTAATATGCATAGAAAAATTTTAAAAATGTGAGTTGAATGTAATGGAAATAGCTTTAATTGCTTTTTTAGCCTTCGTCATTGATTGCATAATTGGCGACCCTAATTCTAAATATCATCCTGTAGCTTTGATGGGAAAATTAATTGATATCCTCGATAAATTATTGCGCAAAGATAATGCTACTGAACCTACAAAATTAGTCTGTGGCTTTATTTTAGTAGCTATATTATTGAGCTTTAGCTATGGCATAACTTATGGCATAATCACACTTCTTGATGTATTTAATTGTCCTAATTGGCTCAATATCTTTATCCAAGCTGTAATCTTAAGCTTTATGATTTCACCAAAATCTCTAGCTAAAGCAGGCAAAGATATTTATGATGAATTAATCAATCACAATCTTGATGAAGCTCGCAAAAAAGTAAATTATATCGTAAGTCGCGATGCCAATCGCATGAATGAACAAGATATCACTCGTGCCACTGTAGAAACGGTAGCGGAAAATATTGTAGATGGTATTATCTCACCTTTATTTTATTTCTTTATCGGTGGACTACCACTCGCTGTACTTTACCGCATGAGCAATACCATGGACGCTATGATTGGCTATAAAAATGATAAATACATTTATTTCGGCAGAACAGCTGCCCGCATTGATGATGTTTTGAATTTCATTCCTGCACGCATAACAGGACTTTTATTAATAGTTGTAGCCTTTTATTCCAAATTAAATGCCAAAGGCGCTTTAAAAATGATGATGCGTGATGCTAAAAAACATCCTAGCCCTAATGGTGGTTATACAGAAGCTACAGTAGCTGGCGCACTAGATATTCGCCTAGGCGGTATAAACTATTATTTTGGTCGTCAATCATTCCGAGCTTACATGGGCGAAGCTATCAATGAATTAAATGCTCGACATATTCAACAAACCATAAAATTAATGTACAATGTTTCTACTTTATTTTTAATCATTATGTGCATTGGTTATATCATAATCACAAAATATCAAGAACTTAGTCTCTAAATCATAAGTAGGTGAATAATAGATAATGCAAGATACTCAATATAAAAAAGGATTAGTAATCGTTCACACTGGAAACGGCAAAGGAAAAACTACAGCAGCTTTAGGACTTGCAATCCGTGCATGGGGCGAAGGCTTAAAAGTTAATTCTCCAGTTCATCAAAGGCAGTTGGAAATATGGCGAATTAAAAGCTTTAGCCAAATTTACTCCAGATATCACAGTGAAACAATGCGGTGAAGGTTTTACTCGCCGAGGCAATACAGATATAAAAATCCATCAAGAAGCTGCTAAAAAAGCACTTCAAGAAGCAAAGATGGAAATGATGAGCAATAAATGGGATATGATTATCTTAGATGAAATAAATTATGCTATTGATTTTGATTTAGTTGATTTAAAAGATGTCTTAGATTTAATCGCTGAAAAACCTGCTGATTTACATCTCGTTATGACAGGACGAAATGCCAAAGAAGAAATCATTCAAAAAGCTAATTTAGTAACGGAAATGAAAGAAATCAAACACCCTTATAAAGAAGGCATCAAAGCCCAAAAAGGTATTGAATTTTAAATTTAAATAAAAATGCACTCCAATGGGAAAAGTTTTCATTGGAGTGCATTTTAATTTTTATCTTACCTAAAATGCGATTGCAAATAATAAATAATACAATCATATATAAACATAAAATACCAATAGATACTATAGAAATTTCTTGATTATGTGTGATAGCACGTAACAAAGTGGATGTATGCGTCAATGGCAAAGCTTCAATAAAATAATGTAGTAATAATGGCAATTTATCCGTAGAGAAAAATGTGCCACATAAAAATGACATCGGCAATAAAATATACGTATTAAATCTTGCCATATCTTCAAAAGTCTGTACTGTCATTGCTGCTGAAAAACCAATTTCAGCAAAGATGATACAATTTATAATCAATATGATTATAAATAATGGCGTAATCGCAAATTTCGCACCAAATAAATAAGCTAAAACAACGATAATCGCTGAAGAAATCATGCCACGAAGCACAGCAGCCAAAATCTTTCCTGCTACAAAAGCTATTGGTCGAATAGGCGATACTAAATATTCCTCTAAAGATTTATGATATATACGTTCTGCATGTACAGGAGTCAAACTATTAAAAGCTATATTCATAGAATTTAAAGCCAAAATCCCTGGAACTAAAAAATCTAAATACGAGCCAGTCCCTGTATTAATACTTCTACCTAAGCCCCAGCCAAAAGCCACCATATATAAAATAGGTGCTACCATACGACTTAAGATGAATTTTATCATGCGATGTTTCAATACTACCCAATCTCGCCAAAAAACAGTCCAAATATCATATAGCATAATCAGCTCACCGTCCTTCCTGTCAATTCTACGAAAACATCTTCTAAATTGGAATGACGTATAGTTGTCGCTACATCTAAAGTTCCAGCAAAATCAGCGCATTCTTTGCGTGAATTAAAGAATTTATACTCTCTAGACTCTTCACTATCCCATTCTACAACATATTTGCCAATTTGCTCACAAAGAGCTTTTGGCGTATCCAATTTTATTAAACTCCCTTTATTTAAAATAGCCACTCTATTGCATAGATTTTCTGCTTCTTCAATATAATGTGTAGTCAAAACTACAGTCACACCATCTTTTGGCAATCGACGTATTAAATCCCAAATACGTCGGCGTACTTGTGGGTCTAAAGCTACCGTTGGCTCATCTAAAAATAAAATTTTAGGATTATGCATCAAAGCTCGCACAATCAATAAACGTCTTTTCATACCACCAGATAGACTTTTTACCTTATCATTAACTCTATCTTGAAGCTCTACATAATTTAATAATTCTTCAATGCGAGCATGACGCTGACTTTTGGGAATGTGATGTAATCTTCCATGTAATTCCATATTTTCCCAAACAGTCAAATCCTGATCAAAATTTATATGTTGTGGTACTACTCCTATATATTTTTTTACATTTAATTCGTCGTTGAATATATCTTTTCCCTTATATAAAATTTCTCCAGCTGTAGGCTTTGTAAGCATGGTAAGCATGCGAATAGTTGTCGTCTTACCTGCTCCATTTGGCCCTAAAAGTCCAAAGATTTCACCTTCATCAATCGTCAAATTTAAATCTCTTACAGCCGTTTTTTCTATATTTTTACCTTGTTTATTTTTAGAAACAAAATTTTTCTTTAGGGATTTTATTTCAAGCATATTTATTCCCCTTATTATATTAATTTTTAACTAAAGATACTGGAAAAATTATTTTATCTTCTGGATTTTGACAGTTTTGATACATCTTAGCATTCACACCAAATACTTTAGCTAAATTTTCTACATCAAGTACAGTATTTGGCTCACCTTGCTCAAATACATGTTTATCTTTCAAGATAACTATATCATCAGCATACATACGAGCATGATTTATATCGTGTAAGACCATAATCACTGTCATTTTTTCGCGTTTATTCAATTCATCTACTATCTGCATGACTTCTATTTGATGAGCAATATCTAAATAAGTAGTTGGCTCATCTAATAATAAAATCTTTGGCTGTTGAGCAAGTGCCATTGCAATCCATGTACGCTGTCTTTCACCGCCAGATAAAGTGCTGACTAAGCGATGAGAAAAAGATGTAATATGTGTTTTTTCCATTGCTTCTTCAATAATCGCTTGCTCTTTTCTACTATTCAATGATTTAAACATGGAGCGATAAGGAAATCTGCCATAACTCACAAGCTCTTTTACCGTCAAATCTGTTGGTGTTGTCGCTCCCTGTGGTAATATTGCCATTTTCTTCGCTAGATTTTTTCTGGATAAATGCAAAATATTTTCTCCATCAATCAAGATTTCGCCTTTATATTGACGATTTAATCCTGAGATAGCTTTTAATAAAGTCGATTTACCACAACCGTTTGGCCCTATGATAGCTGTCTTTTTTTCAGCTTTAAAATCAATATTAATTCCATCTAAAATCAATTTATCATATATTTTTATCATTAAATCAGATACTTTTAAATTAACCATATCAAAGCTCCTTTCTAAGTAAAAATAAAAAGAATGGAGCTCCTAATATCGCCATGAAAATTCCCACAGGCAATTCCAGTGGAGCAAATGCTACACGGGCGAAAGTATCACTATAAGTAACTACAGCTATTCCCAAAAGTGCCGACGAAGGTATCAAATAGCGATAATCTGAACCTACAAGCAAACGAGCTGTATGTGGCACTATAAGTCCTACAAAACCTAATAAACCTGCTACAGATACAGCACTTGCTGCCAATAATGCTCCTATAGCAGTCAAATAAATGCGTGTTAATTCTACATTAACCCCTAGAGCCTTTGCTATATCATCACCCAATTGCAAAATATTTAAATGGCGTGAACCCAACATTGCTAAAATAAATCCAATTAAAGCATAAGGCCAAATAATATCTACATGTGGCCATGAACGAGCCGATAAGCCCCCTACCATCCACATCAAAGCACCATGTATTCTATCACTATATAAAACTAAAATAGCGGAAATACCTGCACCTAAAAATGCTGATACTGCCACCCCTGCTAAAATAATACGCAACGGTCTTATACCATTTTTCCATGCCAATAAATAAATGCAAATAGCTGCAATCATAGCACCAACAAAAGCTATAGGCGTTATTAGATATTCCATAGCAGGAAATAATACAATCACTAAAATACCTGTAAGCCCTGCCCCAGAAGAAATCCCTATGATATGTGGATCAGCTAAAGGATTTTTCATCACAGCTTGTAAAATAGCTCCTGCCATAGCCAAATTCATGCCTACTAATCCTGCTACTATCGTTCTTGGCAATCTAATATTATATAAAATCTGCTGATGAGGACTATTTACACCATCGATAAAAATATTTTTCAATTCACTTATTGGAATAGCTACTGCTCCACTTATTATACTGCATATAATGCCCGAGCAAGCTAAAATGGCGAATACTATCATCATTAGTATTCGCCATTTATTAATCGCTATGCCAAATTTTGTGGTTTGTAAAACTTCTTGTTTTTGCATAGTCATATCAATTCACCATCAATTAAATTTATCTGGATAAACAAGCTTAGCCATAGCTTCAACCGCTTCTGGATAATGAATGCCTGGACTTAGTAAAAATAATTCCTGTGGCAAGAAATATACTTTCTTTTCTTTTACTGCTGGAAGAGTCTGCCATGCTGGATTATTTTCTACATTCTCCATCATAGATTTCTTTATAGTTTCTAGTTTTCCCATACTTGTAACAAAGATAACATCTGGATTTGCTGATACTAATGTTTCCAAACTATATGGCGCAGAAGTTGGATTGCTTTCCAGTGGAGTCAATCCCTTAGCAATATTTTCAAATTCCAAAATCTCTGCCGTTGAACCTGCAATACTACCTTCTAATTGTACAGTTACATTTTGAGCTGTACTATGTAGTATCGCTATACGTTTATGTTCATTTGGCAATTTGGCTTTTATTTCTGCTATTTTATTATCCATATCTTGTATCAAAGTTTTGGCTTTATCGGTATTTCCTGCAATCTGTCCTAAAACATCTACAGTATGTTTTACTTGGTCATACGTACGCATTTCAAGAACAACTACAGGAATACCATTTTCTTCAAATGTAGATACAAATTTATCATTCATACCCTTATAAGCAATTACTAAATCTGGTTGAGCTTCTATTACTTTCTCAATATTAATATTATAGACATTTCCTACTTGTGGTAGATTTTCATCTTCTTTGGGAATACCTGTTTTTGCTGATACCCTAGCCACTATTTTTCCATCAACAGCATGAAGTGGCTCTAAAAAAGATGCTGATAATGGTACTATTCTTTCTGGTTTTTTCGTCAAAACTACTTGTCTATCAGCATCATCTGTAATAGTTAAATAACTATCAGTTCCACTCGAAGCATTTTTTTCCTCTGTTTGACTACCACAACCAACTAATATTACTGAAAAACATATTACTAAAGCTAATATACAAAACAAACCATTTAATTTTTTCATAGTAACATTATCTAAGGCAATTAAATACCTTTACTCCTTCTAGTCAAAATAGTTGATAAATAATTTAATTTTTTATCTTTTTGAGCTTGTAAATCATTTATAATTTCTTCATCTGGAAGACCACAACGGCTTACAAGTACAGCATTATCCACCATATCATTTTCAGCTAAAGCATCTACTACTTCAGGATAATTTTTATAAACTTTCATCATTACCACATTATTAGAAACAGCTAAAGCTTTATCAATAGTTTCTTTATCAGCAGTTGCTGGAATTACACTGATGATATCATTGCCTTCAACTAAAGGATAACCTAATTTACTACCAATCGCACAAAATGCTGGCACACCTGGGATAGTTTCAATATTTATATCTTTTTCTTTTGCTAAAAGACGATATACATAAATATATGTACTGTAAAACATTGGATCGCCTAATGTTAAAAATACTACATTTTTTCCAGCTTGTAATAAAGCTAAAATCTCTTCTTTATTTTTCTGCCATGCATCAGTAGTTTCAAAATTAACTACCATTGGAAAAACTTGATATACAATTTCAATATCATCTTTTAAATAAGGTTTAGCTATGCTTAAAGCTACGCTACCATCTTTTTTTTCTGTTTTTGGTGCAATGAGTACATCAGCTTTTTCAATAGCTTTAATAGCTTTCATTGTCAATAATTCTGGGTCTCCAGGACCTACACCAATACCATAAAAAGTTCCTGCCATGATTAAAAATCCTCCTGCATAAAAAGGTATGTGACAAAATTTGCCACATACCTTACTGTATTACATTTTGCATATTTTAGTAGAAACTAAATTACTTAATAAAATAATGCTCTTATTTATTTTACACTTGGCATATAAAAGCGTCAAGCATACAGGATTTATTCAAAATCTATTATTTTTCTGCTTCAAGAGCGTTCCATGCTTCATTTGCTCTATCTACAAATAATTGACGAACGTTTTGGTTTTCACCAAGACCATGAATGTATGCGTCTACTTTAATACCTTCTTTTTCTAAGATGGATTTATGAGAATCTTCTTCTGCACCAGCCATATCATTATTTGCATGATCACCTGCAACCATCATAAGAGGCATCATTGTAACATGATTGATACCTTTTGCTTTTAATTGAGGAATAATATCTTCAAGAGATGGCCAGCCTTCAACTGTATAAATCATTACTTTACCATCATAAAGTTTATTTAAACGATCTTGCATTACAGAATAATAAGCATTAGATGGATCTGGTGTACCATGTGCCATCACTAATACTGCATCTTTTTTACCTAATTTTGGCATTTGAGAACCAATTGCTTGCATTACTGCTTCAACGTCATCTCTTTGACCTTCTTGACCCATCCAATACATAAGAGGTGTACCAATAGTCATTTTTTTGAATTGTGTTTTATAGATATCATATACAGCTGTTTTATAAGCATATTCCATACCAGGAATGATATCTAAGGAAGTAAGTGCTATACGATTATAGCCTTCAGCTTTTAATTGAGCTAATGCTTCTTCTGGTGTAGGAATAGTAATACCTTCATTTGCTTTTACACGGTCAATAATAATATGAGAAGTAAATGCTAATACAACTTTTGTATTTGGATGTGCTTTTTGAATTTCTTCTACAGTAGCTTCAATTGTTTTTGCACGAGTATCTTTGTATGTTGTACCAAAGCTCATTACTACAATAGCATCTTTATTTGGAGCTTTTTGAAGTTCTGCATCAGTTGTATTATATGTACGTACACCGATTTCAGAAGCTTGTAAAAGTGCAGGAGTTGCTGTTTTTACTTCTGGATTTAAACTATATCCTGCTGCAAAAGATGTTGCAGATACTCCTGTTAAAGCTACACATGCCATAGATGCGATTAACATTTTTTTCCAATTAGATTTCATAATATCGTTCCTCTCTTAATTTATTTATAATGTCCTAAATTTGATATTTAAATAAATATTAAATACTTCATCTATTCGATTATAAAGTCATTATTGAGTATCACTTATTTCCATGAGAATATTATGGCTTATAGATAAAAATCTCTACAAAATAAATATTCTTGTAGAGATAGTGTTTACTATAATAAATCTCCTACCTATCTCTCGCAGGTCATAACGGTGATTGACAAATAGGCAGTTCTTCTGACTCAAGTTCATCGCTTCTTCAAGCCTTCCCAAGAAATATCTCAGTGACATAAATTTGAAGTTGCTCACTTTCACAGCGGCGGGACCGTAGCAGCTTTTACTGCTTTCTCTATTAAGCCCAAAAGGGGCACCTATTCCACTCAATAAATATAAAATTGTTAGAAAAATAATTTCATTTTTACGATAACACTTAAGAGTATATCTGTCAAGACATTATTTATGTTCATCTACCATAGTCTCTGTAGCCAAACCAAATTTAGTTATCCCCACAGCTTTAAATTTATCTAATAATGCCATAATTTTTCCATAATCTACATTTTCATCAGCACGAATTACTACAGCAAAATTATTATTTTCTTCATATTTTTCTTTTGCACCTTGAAGTAATGTATCTTCATCTATCAATTTATTTTCTAAATACAAAGTGCCATCAGCTTTCATCGTGACTAAATAATTAACATTTGTTTGACTTTGGGCATTTTGCACTTTAGGCATATTTACAGGAATAGTTTTTAAATCCACCATGTATAGCGTGCTGAGCATAAAAATACCAATAAGAAAAACATAATATCAATCATTGGTATAATCATGACTTCAGGCTTAGAAAACGCTCTTCTATCTTTTAAACGCATTGTTATTCACCTCTAGTTATATAACCTTCAATTAGTGAAAAAGCCTGTTCCATATCAGTTACGATACGATCTATTCTCTGCACAAAATATGCATGAATAGCCAAAGAAACAATAGCTACACAAAGTCCTGTAGCTGTTGCGATTAATGCTTCACCTACACCCCCAGTGATAGCAATAGCTTGACCTTCTTCTAAATTAAATACGCTAAAAGCTGAAATCATACCAATTATTGTCCCCAATAAACCTAATAAAGGAGCCATAGTAACAATTACATTTAAATAATAAAGTCTTTCTCTAAATTTAGAAATACTTATCCCTGATTGAACTTCCAACAACATCATCAAATTGATATTTTTATTTTGCATTTTATTGAAAGCAAAATCGACTAAAAAAGCTAAATTCCCCTTGCTATTTTGTGCTAAATTTCTAGCCTCTTCAATTTTATTATTAATCATCAATTTATAAAAAATTTTGTGCAAAAGCTCTTCCTGAATCAGCTTTCATAAAATATAATAAGCGTTCTACACCAATAGTGATAATAAAAATTGAGCATATTAATAATATATACATTACTAATCCGCCCTTATGAAAATACTCTACACCTTGCATCAATAAGTCCATGAAAAGACCTCCTATAAAAATCTCACTTCTTGTATTATAATTTATTCATACTAATAATAAGCTTATCAAATATAGCTGTCAAACCTAAAATCAAAAAACTTAATAATTAAGGAAGTGCTTTTATGTTTACTACAAAAGTCCAAGTCGCTCATCATGATATGCAGGATTTTATTTCTAATTATCAAGACATAGACAAATTTTTGACTTATTGCCAACAATGTAATAATTATAATCATAAATGGTCTTGTCCACCACTTAGCTTTAATCCTAAAACTTATTTGAGCCAATATAAATCTATTTATTTAGTGGCTGTACAAATAAATTACAGTGAAGATACTATAAATAGCTTAACTACTAAAGAAGAAATTAGTACATTTACTCGCAAAACTTGCGCAAATTAAAAAATGAAATAGCTACTGCTCTACTAAATTTAGAAAATGATAATACAATCTCTCTATCTTCTGGTGGCTGTAGTTACTGTTGCAAATGTAGTAGAACTGTTAATCAACCTTGTAAAAAACCAGATAAAATGCGTCATTCTCTTGATTCTTTTGGTGTAGATTTAGGAAAAGTAATGGAAGATATATTTAATATAAAATTACTTTGGGGCTTAGATAAATTACCAAAATATCACGTATTAATTCATGCTTTAATCTCTAACGAAACTATTTCTGCTACAACTATATCTGACATAATAAGCAAAAACAGCGTATAACTATAATAGTTATACGCTGTTGTTTTAAAAAATATTCTTTCCCCCTCAGTTAAGGGAAAATATATAAAGTTATGGGGGAAAGAGAGAGAGTTAACAAATTATTTTAATTTCCACATAATGTCGGAAAGCATGAGCTGATCTTTAAATTTATCCATATCTAAATCTTTAGTAATATGAACGAATTCAATACCCATCATATTAGCCCAATCGCGAAGTTGTTCAGCAGTTACAGTGTAGCTGATAACACTATGATGTGCACCACCTGCTAAAATCCAAGCTTCACCAGCTTCTTCAAGGCTTGGCATTGGTTTCCACATTACACGAGCTACAGGAAGATTTGGCATTGGCATAATAGGTTTTACGCATTCTACATCGTTAACGATAAGACGCATTCTACCACCCATATCTACAAGAGTAGCTACAATAGCACTGCCTGCTTTACCTTCAAATACAAGACGAGCTGGAGCATCTTTGCCACCAATTCCAAGTTCATGAACTTCAATTTTTGGAGTTCCTTCTGCAACGCTAGGGCAAACTTCGAGCATATGTGCACCAAGGTTATAGCTATCTTCGCCATCTTTACCGAATGATAAGTGTAGTCTTCCATTAAAGCAGTACCTTTATCAACGCCCTGTGCCATAGTTTTCATAACTGCAGTGAGGCAAGCAATTTTCCAATCACCTTCTGGACCGAAACCATATCCTTGACCTGTTAAATCTTGAGTTGCAAGACCTGGAAGTTGATCCATACCATAAAGGTCTTCAAATGTATTTACAAAACCATCTGCTTTGTTATCTTCTAAGAATTTTTTGATAGCAACTTCAACTTTTGCTTGATAACGTACAGATGCAATGTTATCTGTATTCATTTCATATTTAGTTTGATATTCAGCAACTTGAGCATCAATTTGTTCTTCAGTTACTGCGTTGATGTACTGTACTAAATCTCCTACTGCATGAGTATTTACAGACCAACCAAATTTGATTTCTGCTTCTACTTTATCGCCTTCAGTAACAGCAACATTTCTCATGTTATCGCCAAAGCGAATAACTTTTAAATCAGCACTAGCGATTACGCCAATTGCAGTACGCATCCAAGTTGCGATTTTGTTTTGAACAGCTTCTGTTTCCCAATAACCAACAACAATTTTACGAGCAAGACGCATACGAGTACCAATGAAACCATGTTCACGGTCACCATGTGCAGACTGATTTAAGTTCATGAAATCCATATCGATTTCTTCATTTGGAATTTCTCTATTATATTGTGTATGAAGGTGAAGATATGGTTTTTGTAATTTTTTAAGACCTCTAATCCACATTTTGGATGGGGAGAAAGTATGCATCCATGTGATAATACCAGCACAAGTATCATCATAGTTTGCATCCATTACAAATCTATCGATTACTTCAGCAGTAGTACCTACAGCTTTAAATTCAATTTTTGCAGGAAGTTTGCCAGAAGCATTTAAGCCTTCTACCATTTTTTTAGCGTCTTCTTCAACAGCTTTTAAAGCTTCTGGACCATATAAGAACTGGCTACCTACGATAAACCAAAATTTGTAGTCTTGTAATTTTTTCATAAAAAAAACAACTTCTTTCCTTAAAAATATAACTTATATTATTACTTGCAAATAATTCTATTATAATCTGTTGTATATTTAATATTACCATTTGTTTGAAAATTGTAATATATAATTGTCATACAACATGGTTTTATTATAGCATGTATGTTATACAAATTTCAATAGGAAAAACATAAAATTTATAAAAATTTTTTCAATCTTTCCAACAATTCTACTATATAAATAATTTTTATAGTCATCTTTATCTGTATAAAGGAAATCATTTTTTACCAATCTTTTTCCTAAATAAAAAATTCAAAAAAATTTAAAATTATTTGCAATAAGCACTTGTCAAATAAAAAAAACTATAGTACAATTCTTTTTGTCAACATATCATACAACTTCATTAAATTGTTTAAATTAGTATGATATTTATAATTGTCTGTTAATTCTATAATAAAGAAAAGGTAGGTTTTATCTCATGTCCACAACTATTGACACTGAAGCGCTCCAACAAAGTAAACATATGCGCAAATTAGTATCTGTTGCAGCCGGTATGGCTGGTTTGTTGTTTGGTCTTGATATTGGGGTAATCGCTGGTGCATTGCCATTCATTACAGACCAATTATCACTCACAAGCCAAATGCAAGAATGGATCGTAAGTTCTATGATGTTTGGTGCAGCTATTGGTTCTATTATTACTTTATGGATTTCATCTAAATTAGGTCGTAAAAAATCTATTTTAACAGCAGGTCTCTTATTTATTATTGGTTGTTTTGGTTCTTCATTCGCTCCTAATTATGAAATTTTATTAATCTCTCGTATAATCTTAGGTTTCTCCATTGGGGTTGCTTCTTATGTAGCACCACTTTATCTTTCTGAAATGAGTGAAAAAGAACATCGTGGTCGTTTGATTTCCATGTATCAGCTCATGATTAACTTCGGTATCGTTATCGCATTCATCTCTGATACACTTCTTGCTCCAACAGAAAGCTGGAGACTTATGCTTGGTATCATCAGTATCCCTGCATTCTTATTAATAATCGCTGTTGCTAAATTACCAGATAGCCCACGTTGGCTCGCTTCTAAAGGTTTTACAACTGAAGCTCAAAAAGTACTTAACGTTCTTCGTGGTAACAAAGAAAAAGCTCATGAAGAACTCCAAGATATCACAGATAGCTTAAAAGTTAAACAAGCTGGTTTCTCTTTATTCAGAGCAAATAAAAATGTTCGTCGTGTTGTTTTCCTTGGTATGTTCTTACAGTTCATGCAACAATTCACTGGTCAGAACATCATCATGTATTATGCTCCAAAAATCTTCAGTCTTGCTGGTTTTGAAAGCCATACAGACCAAATGTTTGCTACTATCTTAGATGGTATGACATTCGTTATCTTCACTTGGATTTCCATGCAGTTCATCGATAAAACTGGTCGTAAAATCGCACTTAAAATTGGTTTCGGTATCATGGCTTTAGCTCTTATCGTTCTTGGCTGGTGCCTCATGCAGTTTGAAGGCGGAAATACAGCTCAATGGATTTCTTACACTGCTGTTGGTATGACAATTCTTTCCATCGCTGGTTATGCTATGAGTGCTGCACCTGTTATCTGGATTTTATGCTCTGAAATTCAACCTCTTAAGAGCCGTGACTTCGGTATAGCTTGCTCTACTACTACAAACTGGGTATCTAATATGATTATCGGTGCTACATTCCTTTCCCTTCTCGAAGGTATTGGTTCCGCTCAAACATTCTGGTTATATGGTATTTTGAACGTAATCTTCATTTTCTGCACAATCTACATTGTTCCAGAAACAAAAGGTGTTTCTCTTGAAAAATTGAAAGCAATCTTATGGAAGGTAAAAACTTCGCGATATTGGTTGCTAATGTTGCTAATAATGAGATAAGTTCAAGGAGGAAAATATTATGTTAATTACAATAGGTCGTCAATATGGTGCTGGCGGACGCGAAGTAGCAGAAATTCTAGCTAAAGAACTTCAAATCCCTCTTTATGATAGAAAATTAATTGCTTTGATTGCTGAACATCTTGAAAAAGGTTGTAATTTAGAAGAATTAAATCTCACTTATACTAATCTTTATGGTGATGAATCTCCATATGAACATATCTTTGATAATGTTGTTCAAATGATGATATGTTTATGTTTAAACCTCAATCTAACGCTATAAAACAATTAGCTGATTACTATAAATCTGGTATTTTTGTAGGTCGTTGTGCTAATTATATCTTAAATGACTATAATGCTTATAGCTTCTTTATCGTTGCTGACGATGATTTCAGAACTACTAGAGGTCAACTTGTTTATCATAAATCTTTATCTGAATTAAAAAAAGAAGACCAAAAACGTGCTTCTTACTATAATTACTATACAGGACTTAACTGGGGCGAACCTAAAGATTATGATTTAATAATCAATGTAGCTCGTACAGGCATTGAAGGTGCTGTAAAAGTTATTAAAGAATACGTTGCTAATAATCCTAAATAATCTTGCTTGACATCAACACTCCTTTTATGTTAAAGTATCACATCTTTTTCATAAAAGGAGTGTTTTTTTATGCCTTATGGTGTCCTAGCTGATATTTTTTGCATTATTCTTGGAGGTATTATCGGTCCTAATTTGAATATTAAAATTACATATAAGTATAGAGAACCTCTAATTAAAATTTTCGGCATAAGTGCTTTAGCTATCGGTATTATATCTTTTATTAAGGTAAATTGTTTGCCTTGTGTTATTTTAGCTTTAATTTTAGGATTTATATTAGGAGAATTTTTCGATTTAGATACTAAATTAAAAATTTACTAGCTAAAATAATCTATAAATTAAATTTTAAGCATAAATTTAAAAATGAAGAAGAAAAAAATCTATATATGGATTTTTACTTATTAGTCGCTGCTACTTTTTGCGCTAGTGGCACTAATATCTTTGGTGCATTCAATGAAGGTCTATCTGGTGATACTACGATTTTATTTTCTAAAGCTGTAATTGATATTTTCGCCTCTATCATATTTGCCACTAGATTAGGCTATCCTATGCTTTTGATTACTATACCTCAATTTATCATCATGGGCGGTCTATTCTTTTGTTCGCAATTTTTAATGGTATTTATCTCTAATACTATGATTTTAGATTTTATCTCTATTGGTGGATTATTGACTATTATTTTAAGCTTGAATATGATTGGCATTTCTATTGTCAGCATTGTTAATATATTGCCTACTCTTATCATTATTTTCCCTATATCTTATTTATTTTCTTTTATTTTTCTATAATATTTTTCTATAAAAAGCGAGTCATATGACTCGCTTTAAAACGTTTTTACAGATTCTCTTTCTACTAGATTTGGTGGGAATTTCACACTGACATTCAAACTTGGATTTTCCATCAATTTCAAAAGTTGTATAGCTACTGTTTTTCCCATTTCTTTCTTAGGATGAGCAAAAGTTGTTAACCCAATAGCTGACTCTAATTCCAAATCATCAAACTTATGATCGAAATATCATCTGGTATTTTTTTTTCAATTTTAGTAAATAAATCGACTAAATATCTTGCTATCTGGTCATTATAACAAATAATGGCTGTAGCATCATTTAGACGTCTTAAGATTTCACGGTCTAATTCACCATTCATAATAAGTTTGATATCCTCTGTTGTATACCAAAACATATTTTTTTCTGATTGCAATAAATTATGTTTTTTCAAAGCATTAATCGCACCTGAATAACGTAACTGACCTTGCATATCATCAGATTTAAAAATACCAGCAATCTTTTCATGACCATGTTTTATGAGATATTCACCAGCAGATTGCCCTGCTAGATAATCGTCCATACGCACACTTGCTATATTCATTGGCGGATTAGTATCAGCATGGATAAACACACATGGTATTCCTGCTGATTTTATTTTTTGATAAAAATCTGTATTGATATATGGTATACCACTTTTTGATGGCTCAATAATTAAGCCATCAATATTGTTTTTCAACATAGTATCTAAAATATATGCTTCTTTTTCCACTCTATTATAGGTAAAAGCTAACTGCATGAAATAGCCATTTTTAGTCAATACTTTCTCTATTCCTTGTACAATACTTGGGAAAATATAATCATCTAAATAAGTCAAAACAACACCTATATTTCTTGTTGTTTTCTTTATTGCTGATTTTGAAGCACATACATACGTTCCGCTACCACGTCTTCTCTCTAGCAATCCTTCGTTTTCTAGTACACTAGTTGCCTGTCTTACTGTTTGACGACTAATTGAGAATTTTTTTCCCAACTCATTTTCAGAAGCAATCTCATGCCTACACTAAATTCTCCGCTTAAAATTTGCTCTCTTATCCAATTCATTAAATCTATATATTTCGGAGCATCTGCCGTTGCCATTTCCACACCGTCCTTCCTTTTATAAATATAACAACTTCTTTTTTATATTTATATGTGTATCTATATAGTTTACCAAATAACCTCTATATAATACAACTAATATCCTAAAATACAACTTTTATTACTACATATTATCTAATAACATTTCGCCTACGCTATCATACAACTTTGTTGCAACATTTTTAGCATGCATAGTTGCTGAATTTAAACTATACCCTTCAAATTCTTTTATCATAGGCACATCATTTTGAGCATCGCCTATTGTTAAAACCTGTTCAAAGTATTTATCTTTTTGCAAATTCAATAATTCTTTGACTCCTTGAGCTTTATTTATTCCCTTAGCACATATATCTATACAATTTAAATTCATATTAGCTAAGAAAGCTCCTTCAAATTCATTATTTATACGTTTAGCATAATTGTTAGCAATTTCTTCTGTTTCATAGGCTAAACTAATTTGTATTACATTCATTTCAGATAAAGCTTGTTCTACAGTTATTCTTTGAATGATGTCTTGATTTTTATATTTTTCAGACTCAAAATACTTTAACAACTGCGATTTAGGGCTATTTATCGTAGTTCTCATTTTTTCTGCTGAAGAAAATAAAATATGCCAACTTCTTTGGCAATATCGCTATAAACAAGTTTTTCTAATTGAATTTTATCCAAAGGAAAGGATTTTATTAATTTTAAATTTTTATCAAAAATTGTTCCACCATTATTGCAAATTACAAAATCATAAGTAAGCTCTTGATTATTTACTTCATGCATTAAAGAATGAACATCTCTACCACTACATAAAACAAAGATATTGCCTTTGCTTCTCCATTCATTTACAGCTTCTATATTTATTTGCGGTATGATATCTTCATGGTGAAAATATAATGTCCCATCAAAATCACTAAATGCAATTTTCCTGAACCTCCCACGACTAAAGTCGCAGGGTTCTCGGTCAAGTATCTAACGAATACAGTATCTCCGAGCTATCCCCATAGTTCCTACGGTTCTTGTATATATTATTTAAGATTAAGCTATGTTTAATATTCTTAATCCTTCATTTCTAATATTTATAGCTGCATTTACATCTCTATCATGATGTGTTTTACATTCAGGACAGTTCCACTCTCTAACATTTAAGTTTTTACTTCAGTATTTTTATATCCACAAACATGACATAATTGACTTGAAGGATAAAATTTATCTATTTTGACAATAACCCTGCCAAACCATTTGGCTTTATATGTTAGCTGTTTCATAAACTCTGACCAGCTAACATCAGCTATATTTCTTGCTAATTTATGATTTTTCATCATGTTTTCAACTTGTAAATCTTCAAGACAGATTACATCGTAGTTTCTGATAAGTTGACATGTCACTTGATGAAGTAAATTATATCTTTGATTAGCAATTCTATCATGCAACTTTGCTACTTTTACTCTAGCCTTTTCCCAATTTGAGCTTCCTTTTGTTTTTCGAGAAAGCTCTCTTTGAAGCTTAGCTAATCTAGTCAGTGATTTTTGCAAGTATTTAGGATTGATATATTTTACTGCATCTGAGGTTATGACAAAATCCTTTATCCCTAAATCTAAGCCAACATATTTATTCGTTTTGATGAATTCAGGTTGAGGCAGGTCTGTACAACATAGTGCAACGTAATATTTTCCACTAGGAGTCTGTGATACTGTCGCACTTAAATCCTACCTTCTATTTGGCAATATTTATCTCTTATTTTTATCTTACCTATTTTAGGTAGTTTTATTTTATTTCCTAAAAATACAATGTTGTTATTTGTCATATTTGTTTTGTACGATTTATACCGATTCTTTTTAGATTTGAATTTAGGAAAGCCTGCTTTTTGTCTATTAAAAAAAGTTTTTATATGCTGTATCTAAATTCTTTAAAGCATTTTGTAAAGAGGATTTATCTGGTTCTTTGAGCCACTTTTTTTCTTTT
>ENA-OQHP01000044-OQHP01000044.1-human-gut-metagenome-genome-assembly--contig:-NODE-44-length-36652-cov-3.186721_pt1 | contig 36652 bp, 44 predicted proteins | sample MGYA00242563_ERZ504717 | MGnify/ENA primary metagenome ERZ504717 (study PRJEB26092, sample SAMD00036212) | human gut metagenome | host: Homo sapiens | study: EMG produced TPA metagenomics assembly of... | reverse complement strand
AAATTTGCCGGAGGCTGATTATCTTATTGTTCAGGCCTTATAAAGTGGGGGACTTTATCGAAGCTTCTACCGGTGCCTCGGGAACAGTAAAAGAAATACAGATTTTTCATACTATTCTTATCACTGCAGACAACAAGATGATATATGTACCTAATGGAGCCATGAGTAGTGGGGTCATTACAAATTACAGCAAACTGGACACCCGCCGTATAGAATGGAATTTTGGCGTGGACTACGGAGAAGACTATAATAAAGTAGAAAAAGTATTGCGCGAAATCATTGCCAATGATAAACGTATTCTCACCAGTCCTGCCCCTTTTATTGAATTAGGAGAACTTGCTGCCAGCAGTGTAAATATAAAATCCGCGTATGGGTGAATAGTTCGGATTACTGGAACGTATTTTTCAGTATGAATCAGACTGTCTATACTATTTTTAATAAAGAAGGAATTAACTTCCCATTCCCACAGCTTACTGTACATCAAGCCTAACGTCAGAAATCTTTAGAACACGAATGACGCAATTGTCACAAGCTTGATCTTATCAATCATGTGTCATTTGCGTCATTTGTATGCTATCACAAGATTTATTTTCTATCCGCTTTCAAACGATCAGCCATAGCCTTAGCCAACTCCTTTGCCTGAGTGTTAGTTTCGGCCTTCATGCTATGTTTCATTTCTACAGGATTTCCGACAGGCTCAAATTTCAACTTATCATTAAACTCTGCAATTTTCTTCACAGCAGCGCTAGCCCATGTAAATGAGCCAAAATATCCCAGATAACGTCCCTTTATCTCGCGAGAAGCCAGCTTGCTCAGCAGAGCTTCCATTTCCGGATACATCTGAGTATTATAAGTGGGGCATCCCACAATCAGTCCTTTATATTTGAATACATCCGCAATAATAAAAGAATGACTGGTATGAGAAACATTATGCATCACGATATTACGAATTCCCTGCTTGCTCAGTTCTTCTGCAATAGCTTCTGCCACCTCCTCTGTATTACCATACATCGAGCCATAAGCTATTACAACCCCTTCTTCGGCCTCATAACGACTCAAACGGTCATAAATACGTACCACACGAGGAATTTCCTCTGTCCATACCGGACCATGAGTAGAACAAACAGTCGTTATTTTCAAGTTTTGCAATTTCTGTAAGGCCTTCTGTACCGGCGCACCATATTTGCCTACAATATTAGAATAATAGCGCACCATTCATTCCAATAAATATCTGTATTAATATTTGTATCAACTACACCACCATTCAATGCACCAAAACAACCGAAAGCGTCACCGGAAAACAAAATACCTTCCGTTTCATCAAAGTAACCATCGTTTCGGGCCAGTGAACCATCGGAATCAATGAAAAGCGCAGTCTATGATGTCCCAAAGCTAGAAAATCTCCTTCACCCACTACATAACGCTCACCGCCTACACCATAATACCCTTCAATCATTTCGAAAGTCTTCTTGTTACCGACAATCACAATGTTAGGATAATATTGCTTGATCAACTGATAGAACCGGAATGGTCTGGTTCCATATGATTTATAATCAAATAATTGATAGGTTTATCACCGATAATGCTACGAATTTTCTTCAAATAAACCTCAAAATAGCATACGTCTACTGTATCCACCAAAGCGACCATCTCGTCGTCAATCAAATAAGAGTTATAAGACACACCGTAAGGTAACGGCCACAAGTTCTCAAACAAAGCCTTGTTACGGTCATTCACTCCCACATAATGTACTTTTCCTTTGATTTCCATATCTGTTTTCTTCTTTTAATATTTATAGTATTTGCCTTGCCAGGCATCTTTTTCTCTCATCCGTTTTTTCACCTTATCCGTAAATTCATAATTTTTCAATCCCCAATCAGGAGCTATCAACAATTCTTTAGGTGATTGGGAAACAAAACGCTCCAGTACGATGTCCGGACGAAGATGTTCTATATAATCAATAACCAAATCAACATATTCATCAGCTGTATAAAGATGGAAAGCTTCAGGCTCTTTCACATATTCACTCGCCATGCGCGTACCTTTAATAAGTTGTAACTGATGCAGCTTTAAAGTAGTCAGAGGTAATTGTGAAAGTACTCCTGCCTGTCTGATTAACATTTCTCTTTCTTCTCCGGGCAAACCAAGAATTATATGCCCTCCTACTAAAATCCTCTCTCTGCAGTCTTCCGAACAGCCTCCGCAGAAACGGCGAAAGTATGTCCCCGGTTTATCCGGCGCAACGTTTCATCATCCGTACTTTCAATGCCATACTCCACTAATACAAAAGTGCGTTTACCAAGATCTTCCAAATAATCCAGTAATGATATCGGCATACAGTCCGGACGAGTTCCTATCACCAGTCCTACCACATCCTCTACCATCAGTGCCTCTTCGTATTTTCTTTTCAACTCTTCCAGTTCCCCATACGTATTGGTATAAGCCTGAAAATAGGCCAGATATTTCATTTCCGGATATTTGCGTACAAAGAACCGCTTTCCTTCTTCCAACTGCTGAGTAACAGACTTTCCCGTATGGCAATAGGCCGGATTAAATGTTTGATTATTACAATAAGTGCAACCTCCGTATCCTACCGAGCCGTCACGGTTAGGACAAGTAAATCCGGCATTAATAGAAATCTTCTGCACTTTGCAAGGAAAGTGCATAGCTAAAAAGCCGGATAAGTCGTTATAAAGCATCTCTCTGTTCATGAACTTATTTTGCGGGACAAAGATACGTATTTTCAAACAAAAGTTTTACCTTTGTCTTTGATTATCATTTAAAGAATTTATCTATTATGAGAAAATTAAGTATATTTATTATTTTATTCTTCTGCTTGCTGACAGTCAGAGCCCAACAAGTAAGCTTGCAAGACGTAGCAAACAGAACGTATCGTGCCGAAGGAATCAGAGGTATCAAACCGATGTTGGATGGAGAACATTATACCCAAATGAGTGCCGATGGCAAAAAAATCATACAGTATTCTTTCAAGACCGGCAAAGAAACAGGCACCATCTTCGATGTAAATACGGCCCGTGACTGTAGCATCAAGTCATTTGATGACTATATCATGTCACCCGATGAAAAACTGATTCTAATACAGACTGAAACCAAACCTATTTATCGTCGTTCGTTTACCGCCAATTACTATATTTTCAACGTAAAAAACAATAAAATGGAACCGCTCTCAGAAAACGGTCCACAACAGGTTCCTTTATTCTCGCCGGATGGCAATCAGATAGCTTTTGTACGTGATAATAATATCTATCTGGTAAAATTATTGTTTGGCAACAGTGAATCACAAGTAACCAAAGACGGCAAATTCAACGAAGTGCTAAATGGTATTCCCGACTGGGTATATGAAGAGGAATTCGGCTTCAACCGTGCTTTCGACTTCAGTGCAGACAGCCAGATGCTTGCCTATATCCGTTTTGATGAGAGTCAAGTACCTATGTATTCTTTTCCATTATACAAAGGTATGGTTCCCGCATTAGAGAAATTCAGCACTTATCCGGGAGAATATGAATACAAATACCCTATGCCAGGAATTGACAATTCCAAAGTAACCGTTCATACTTTTGATATAAAAAGTAAGGTAACCCGCAAGATGGACTTGCCTCTAGATGCAGACAGTTATATCCCTCGCATCAAGTTTACGGATGATGAGAATGCGTTGGCAATCATGACTTTGAACCGTCATCAAAACCGTTTCGACCTCTACTTTGCCAATCCACGAAGTACATTGTGTAACTGATGGTACGTGATGAAGCTCCCCAATACATTAAAGAAGAAGCCTACTCCAACATCGTTTCTATCCAAAAAAACTTTGTGGTGATGAGTGAAAAAGACGGTTATAACCATCTCTATCTTTACACTAGCGGAGGAAACCTGGTTAAGCAAATCACAAAAGGGAACTTCGAAGTGAAAGATTTCCTGGGATGGGATGAAGCTACCAACACATTCTATTTTGAAAGCAATGAAGGTAGTCCGCTACGCACCGCTATCTACAAAGTGGACGGCAAAGGTAAAAAGACCAAACTATCCAAACAGGAAGGAACTCATAAAGCTATTTTCAGTAACAATATGAAGTATTACATCAATACTTACTCTAATATCAACACCCCTCCTGTCATTACCCTTAATGACAATAATGGTAAAGAATTGGCAACCTTAGTAGATAATAACACATTGAAACACCAAGTTTCACGTCTGAATATGCCAAGTAAAGAACTATTTAGTTTCAAGACCAATGACGGTGTGGAATTGAATGGTTGGATAATGAAACCCGCAAATTTCAATCCGAACAAAAAATATCCTGTTATCATGCACCAATATAGTGGACCGGGTTCACAAGAAGTTGCAGACAAATGGGGAATTGGAGCCCGTAGAGATGGCGGCATGTTCGAAGCTTATATGGCCGGTCAAGGCTTCATCATGGCTTGTGTAGACGGACGCGGAACCGGTGGCCGAGGGTCTGATTTTGAAAAATGCACCTACTTGAGTTTAGGAGTAAAAGAATCGAAAGATCAAGTAGAAGCCGCCAAATACTTAAGTACACTACCCTATGTAGATGGTAACCGTATCGGTATATGGGGATGGAGCTATGGAGGTTACAATACATTAATGTCCATGAGTGAAGGAACACCGATATTCAAAGCTGGAGTAGCTGTTGCAGCTCCTACAGACTGGCGTTTCTACGATTCGGTATATACAGAGCGCTTCATGCGTACCCCCAAAGAAAACATGGAAGGTTACAATGCTGCATCTGCTATTAACCGTGCCAACAAACTGAACGGTGAATTGTTGCTGATCCACGGCACAGCAGATGATAATGTACACTTACGTAACAACGCAGAATACAGTGAAGCATTGGTACAGGCCGACAAGCAATTTGACATGCAAATCTATACCAACCGCAACCATGGAATCAGTGGAGGCAACACAACTAAACATTTACTGACTCGCGTAGCCAATTTCTTTATTGATAATTTAAAATAAAACCATTCACCACAGATTATATAATTTTACATAAAAACCGAATGAAAACAATTTGCATTGGTATAATCTGTGGTGAATTATAAATCTAATATCATCATGAATCACGTTAAAAAACCAGACTGGCTTAAGATAAACATAGGGGCAAATGCTCGATATACCGAAACCAAACATATTGTAGATTCCCACAAACTACATACCATTTGCAGTAGCGGACGATGTCCCAATATGGGAGAATGCTGGGGAAAAGGTACTGCCACTTTTATGATAGGTGGCGAAATTTGTACCCGTTCCTGCAAATTTTGCAACACACAGACCGGACGGCCTCTTCCGTTAGACCCTGAAGAACCTACCCATGTAGCAGAGTCCATTCAACTCATGAAATTATCTCATGCCGTTATTACCTCTGTAGACCGTGATGATCTAGATGATTTGGGTGCTGCCCATTGGGCTAAAACGATTTCAGAAATCAAGCGCTTGAATCCGGAAACCACAACCGAAGTTTTAATCCCTGATTTTCAAGGAAAGAGCGAACTGATTCAGCTAGTCATTGACGCCAAACCAGACATCATTTCACACAATATGGAAACCGTACGCCGCATCAGTCCCCTGGTACGAAGCGCAGCCAACTATGCAACCAGTTTAAAGGTCATCAAACAAATAGCCAATAATGGTATTACAGCTAAATCCGGTATTATGGTAGGTTTGGGAGAACGCCCGGAAGAAGTAGAAGAAGTCATGGACGATTTATTGGCACAAGGCTGCAAGATACTTACCATTGGCCAATATCTACAACCTACCCACCGCCATTATCCGGTAGCGGACTATATTACTCCCGATCAATTTAAACAGTATAGAACAATTGGATTAAAGAAAGGATTCCGAGAAGTGGAAAGCGCACCTTTGGTACGTTCCTCCTATCATGCAGAAAAACATATAAAATTTAAAGGGTAACGAGTAAACCAACTTTATATCTTTTTTGTTATAAAGATATAAATAGAGATAGAGAGAATGAAATCGTTACTGGAATACAAAAATTTAATCATGTCCACAGGGTTAATACCAGCCATTGTATGCATGATTTTCTGCATTTTCTTTCAAGATGCAGTTGTTTTGTATGTCTGTAGTTTGGCTAGCATTATTTATATCCTATACAGACTTGTCAAACCTCCTGTTTATCAGCCAAATCTAGTATTACTACATGGAACTTTGGCATTAATCATTGCATCCATCATAAAAGGCATAAGCGGAGATATGCTTATTCCGGACCGAACAGTTCCCATTACGCTAGAAATACTGATACTCTGTTTTTCACTACTCTATCTCATGGTCCCCAATTTTTATACAAAACTATTCTCCTACTTTCATTATAAGATATCTATTCTGAACTGTTGGGCCACACAGGTTATAGCTGTTTTATCCGGCATTCACCTGTTTGCTTCCTGCATAATTTATTTATTTTTCAGTCCACTATCTTATAATACCCTTTACGCTATGACCCACATCATCCCTCCTTTGATATATGTCATTTGCATTATTGTCAATCATGCTTTTGTGAAAACAATCAGTTTAACCTATAAAAAAATGCCTTTTTACGTATCGCCCCCTATTTGCAATGGAAAGATCTATGTTGCTCCCCGCAGTTATCAAGGTGAAGAACCCGGCAAGTTGGACATACCTATGGAAGACTACATTTATGCCTGCAAGACAGATACGGATAAATATGCCAAAGAAGTAGAAAATAAATATAGCAACCATATTACCGGACAACCGGAACCACGCTTCAGTTTGAAACATTTGGTAAAAGAAACCAATGGAGTTAAAAAAACCATCATGCTATATATTCTTCCTTTAAACGATGAAGAACAGATACATTTTACCGGAGGAAAATTTGTAACTCCCGAAGAAATAGAAATGAATTCTGCCCAATATAGTTCTTTTCTAAAAGAAGAAATAGATCATCTGAACATAGTGACACAGATGTGGGAGGAATTTAAATGAATATCTGTTATCGCATTACTTATAAATCAAGAAAATACAGGGATCTTCGATAAATCCGGCAATTTCCCCTGCCACTCCTTTATTGTCTTAGTCTTTATATATTCTCCTTCACACGTAATATTGGCAGCAATACAAAGTTTGGTTTGCGGACGGCAATTCTTAAGAATATCTTCCGCCATCTTATTATTACGATAAGGAGTTTCAATAAAAAGCTGCGTCTGATCTTCTGCATAAACACGTTGCTCCAATACCTTAATACGTTTCGCACGCTCACCAGGCTCAATAGGCAAATAACCATGAAAAGCAAAACTCTGTCCATTAAAACCCGATCCCATAACAGACATAATAATAGAGGAAGGTCCTACCAAAGGCACCACTTTAAGATTCTTACGCTGAGCAATAGCAACCACGTCCGCTCCAGGATCAGCAACAGCCGGACAACCGGCTTCAGAAATAACTCCCATGGACTGTCCGGCCAACAAAGGTTTCAGATAACCGGAAATATCTTCAGGAGAAGTATGTTTGTTCAATGGATAAAAAGTCAATGCATCTATGTCAATCCCGCGATCTACCTTTTTCAAAAAGCGACGTGCCGAGCGTACATCTTCTACAATAAAATGTTTGATGCCGAGAATGACCTCTTTATTATACACAGGCAACACATTTTCCACAGGAGTTTCGCCTAATGTGACAGGCAATAGATACAAAGCAACTTCCATCATACTACTAATCAATCAAAATATCAAGGTTTGAAATCTGTTTCAGCCAACATCTGATGATAATCCGTCTTAGCCAACAAATCCTTTATTGTCATATCAGGATGCTTTTTCATATATTCATCAATCAGCAAAATCCCCATCCATACTCCAATACTTGCAGGAGTTTTCTCACCCATAATAGAAATAAAGGGATCCTTGCGTATATAAGTACGTACAACAAGGGGATCGGTAGCATATAAATGACCATTTTCAACCATTGTCTTCCACAGACTTGTTTTATTCTTCCTGCACCACTCAGCCTCATCCTCACTATATCCCATCTCTTTCTCAAAAGATTCATACCCTAAAATATGAGCCACTATCCAATTTATCTTTCCACGATGCATAATCATATCTAATAAAGTACGACCAGGCTGCCATGGCAAAGGATACTGACTCAGCAAATAAAAGGTAAAACAATCCGGAACAATACGATCAGGCTCCATACTGCGACATTGATAGTCATAATAGAAGCGTTTATATAAAGGATAATCTGCTCCCATATACTTATCAATACTAAAACCCAAAATACTGTCCCCAACTACAACAGACTGATTCAGAGCAGCTATTTGAGCATAAAAATGAGGAACGAACAATGCAGGAACCTCTTTTTTCAAACGTTTGAAACCTTTGGTCAGTTTTTCCTCAACCCAACCAAGATCCTTAAATTTCTCTTCGGCATCGTGCATCAAAGTCAATAAAGTAGAATCCGAATAATATTCCAACATCCGGTCGTTAATCTTCATGTCATCCACCTCACCTATCGCCAATACATCTTCTATCAACAGTTTGGTAACCTGAGGATAGTCCGTATTCATTTTTTGCAGTGCCGAGAAACTATTCATCGTGACATACTCATACTGCAAACGATCATAACGGGCAACTCTTACATCCACATCAGCAGTATTGCCACTCTTCCCATCCCACTGACAGGAGGAAAGAGCAACAAGACATACTACTAATATGAATATAATTTTGCGCATCATCTATTTCTTATCCGTAAATGATGTTTCCGTTTTCGTCTTTATATTCATCCAGACCTTTTTCATAAGTTGCCATAGCACGCAAACTCATACCTACACTGGAGAAACCTCCATCATGATATAAATTCTGCATAGTCACTTTACGAGTCAGGTCAGAGAACATTACAATGCAGTAATCTGCACATTCGTCTGCCGAAGCATTGCCTAATGGTGACATACGGTTAGCAAGTCAAACAGCTTATCCATACCTTTCACACCTGAACCGGCAGTAGTCATGGTCGGTGACTGAGATATGGTATTCACACGCACATGATGTTCACGACCATAAATGTAACCAAAACTGCGTGCGATAGATTCAAGCAATGCTTTTGCATCCGCCATATCATTATATCCATAGAATGTACGTTGTGCAGCAACATAACTCAAAGCCAGAATTGAACCATACTCCGCAATAGCATCCAGCTTTTAGCAGCTTGAATCATTTTGTGGAACGAAACGGCAGATATATCCAGAGTCTTGCTCAACATATCATAATCGAGGTCATCATAAGTACGTTTCTTACGAACGTTAGGAGACATACCGATAGAATGCAGAACGAAATCTATTTTTCCACCCAATATTTCCATCGAACGTTTGAAAACATTCTCCAAATCTTCTACGCTGGTTGCATCTGCCGGAATTACCTCACAATTCAGTTTCTCAGCTAAAGCAGAAACTTCTCCCATGCGGACAGCTACCGGAGTATTGGACAATGTAATGGACGCACCTTCTTCTACAGCCTTTTCAGCAACTTCCATGCGATAGACTGTTCGTTCAATGCACCAAAATAATACCTCTTTTTCCTTTCAACAAATTGTAACTCATACCTTCTTTATTGTTAAATTAGTTTGCAAAGATACAAACAAATAAATTAATCATAGCTTTTTTTGCACACAAATGAAGAAATAATGCAATTATAAAACTAATTTTTACCATTTAAGGTTTCAGCTAAATGAGAATTTAACAAAAAATCCACTTATTCTATCAAATAGTGCACATAAAGGACAATTCTTTCAGCTATATTTGCCATCGAATTAAGAGGTTTTTTCATAATATTTATTTAAGGTTAGAATTAGGTTAACATGAAACATTATTGCTGCTCCCGTAAATAGCCCGTGAGGGTCTTTTACGGGAGAGTGATAAGACTTCTTAAAGCAACAATCAACTAGATAATTATTAATCTTAAACATATATAATACCAATGACTACTTTAATAAAGAAGATTCTATTACTTCCTGCCACATGTTTAATTCCTTTTTTGACCGGATGTAATAATTGTCCGTCTACGACTATTGTAGAAGATATTATAGATCCCGCCATCTATACAAGCCTCCCTTTCAAGATGGATAAAGTTGAACAACCTACTTTCCAGACTATTCGGTAAACATCATAGATTTCGGTGCCAAGCCAGACGGTATCACTTAAACACAAAGGCTATTAATGATGCAATCCAACAGGTTAATGCCAAAGGAGGTGGCAAAGTCATTATTCCTGAAGGCTTGTGGCTGACCGGTCCCATCGAACTATTGAGCAATGTGAATCTATATACAGAAAAGAATGCATTAGTATTATTCAGTGCAGACCATTCACTATATCCCATTATAAACACGTCTTTTGAAGGTTTGGAAACCCGTCGTTGCCAGTCTCCTATTTCAGCACGTAATGCTGAAAATATAGCGATTACAGGCCACGGAGTATTTGATGGAAATGGAGACACATGGCGTCCGACCAAAAAAGATAAACTGACTGAAGGCCAATGGAAAAATTGGTCGCCTCCGGTGGTGTGGTAGATACCGACGGAAGAATCTGGTATCCCAGTGAAGGTGCATTGAAAGGTGCTATCCTGTCAAAAGACAACTTCAACGTACCTCGTGGAGAACTTACCGATTCTGACTGGGACTACATGCGCGACTGGTTACGTCCTGTATTGCTAAGTTTCATCAAATGTAATAAGGTATTGCTGGAAGAAGCGACATTCAAAAATTCACCCAGTTGGTGCTTACATCCGCTATCATGTGAAAATATTACAATTAATAAAGTTACAGTTTCTAATCCTTGGTACTCACAAAACGGAGATGCTCTTGATTTGGAATCATGTAATAAAGCATTGATTATCAACAACTCATTTGATGCAGGAGATGATGGTATCTGTATAAAGTCAGGAAAGGACGAACAAGGGCGCAAACGCGGTGAACCTTGTCAAAATGTTATCGTTATGAACAACACCGTATTACATGGACATGGAGGTTTTGTTGTAGGTAGTGAGATGTCAGGAGGTGTAAACAACATATATGTAGACAATTGTACTTTCATGGGTACAGATGTTGGCTTACGCTTTAAAAGTAATCGTGGGCGTGGCGGATTGGTAGAGAATATCTACATCAGCAATATCAACATGATTAATATTCCGAACGAAGCATTAATATTCAATTTATACTATGGTGGAAAAGGTCGTGGTGAAGATCCTAATCAGGATGAAAAGAAAGCAGAAACTACCATCCCTCCTGTAACAGAAGAAACTCCGATATTCCGTAATATCTTTATCAAAGATGTAACCTGTAACGGAGCAGGCAGGGCTGTGTTCTTCAATGGCTTGCCTGAGATGAGAATCAAGAATATCAATATGGAGAATATCATCGTATCTAATGCTAAAGAAGGTGTAGTATTAAGCGAAGCCGACGAAGTTAATATGAAAAATATCAAAATAGAGTTATTAAAAAGTGGAAAGAACTTGAAGATGCAAAATGTTTCCAATGTAACGATAGACGGAAAGAATCATGCTGAAATCGGGGCACAAGGAGAAGAACTCAACTTCTAATTCTTACACCCATTAGTGCATTTCTCCACTTAATTTATAAAAATAGTAAAGCACGGATTGCACGGATAAACACGGTTTTCATACTAACACTGTGTAATCCGTATGATCCGTGCTTAAAATAATAAACTATACATCATTATGAAAAAGCACTCAATTATTGTCCTCACATTATTAGCAGGATGCTTTACCAACTCTTTTGCACAAAAAGGCGAAAAGACACTGACCGTAGAAGTCAGCAATGAATGGAATCAAAATAAGACCGACGAACCGATAGTGATAGATTTAAATAACCTGAAAGCAGGTTTCAACATCAAATCCGCCACTGTATGGGAAGGTAATAAAGAAATTCCGTCCCAACTGGACGATCTGAACGGTGACGCACGTGCTGACGAACTGGCTTTCCTTATCGATATGCCAGCCAAAAGCAACAAAAGTTTCCGTATAATTCTCTCTTCAGAAAAAAGTGAAAAAAACTATCCGGCACGTACTTATGCCCAAATGAAAGCTTACGGACATAACAACAAATTCGCCAATATTACGGGATTTTCAGCGGCAGGAACCGAGAATGTATATAGTTTTGTTTACCATCACGGACCGGCTATAGAGAGTGAATTAGTTGCCTATCGTATCTATTTCAACGAAAAACAGACGGTAGATCCATATAGCAAAGTAAATAAAAGACTGGAAATAAAAGAGACTTGTTTCTACCCTACCAAAGCGCAACGCGCCAACGGCTACGGAGATGATGCGCTACGTGTTTACAATAGTGGTGGTGTAGGTGCATTAAAAGGTTGGAATGGTACTGAAGCGACCCACATAAAACCAGTAGTAAACCGCACGGAACGTGTACTAGCCTCCGGTCCTGTACGTGCCATCGTCGAAGCAGAAGTCATCGGTTGGGAATATCAAGGGAACGATTTGAACATGATCAATCGATATACCATCTATGGCGGTCATCGGGACATGAAGGTAGATGTCCTGTTTGACCGTCCGCTTAAACAGGAAGTCTTTGCAGCAGGTGTACAGATTCTGAAAGAAGGAGGTCACATGAGCGACCATAAAGGACTGACTGGAAGCTGGGGAACCGACTGGCCTGTCACAGACACCATAGGTTATGTGAAGGAAACAACAGGTATGGGAACTTCATTCCTAAATATATCGGTAAAGAAGTACAAGACGGATCAAACTACTTATATACCTTACAAGCACCGGGGCAACAGCATTTCCACTATTACGTTACTTTCACCTCAAAAAAGAAAGTTTCGGATTTAAAGATATGAAAGACTGGTTCAATTATCTTCCCCAATGGAGAAAAGAATTGGAACATCCTTGCAAAATTACAATTAAATAAAAAATCTAAAACCATGAAACGACTAATCACTCTCTGTCTGCTAGGAGGCTGTTTTTTATCTGCTCCCGCACAGAATTATGTATCCCAACCTGGGTGGCCGACCAAGGCAATGGGACCTACAAAAATCCAGTCCTGTATGCGGATTACTCCGATCCGGACGTTTGCCGTGTAGGAGACGATTATTATTTGACCTCATCCAGTTTCAACTGTCTGCCCGGTTTACAAATATTACACTCCAAAGACCTTGTCAACTGGACTATCATAGGTGCGGCTGTACCCTACGCACTGCCCCCTGTTACCGATGTCCGTCCTGAACATGGCAACCGTGTATGGGCACCCAGTATCCGCCACCATAACGGTGAATTCTATATATTCTGGGGTGACCCGGACCAAGGAGCATTCATGGTGAAAGCCAAAGATCCGAAAGGTCCCTGGAGCGAGCCAGTTTTGGTGAAAGCCGGAAAAGGCATCATCGACACGACTCCATTATGGATGATGACGGTCGTGTATATTTGGTTCACGCTTATGCAGGAAGCCGGGCCGGACTGAAAAGTGTAATTACAATTTGTGAGCTAAGTGCCGATGCAAGTAAAGCTATCACACAATCCCGTATCATTTTCGATGGTCATGAAGCACATCAAACTTGTGAAGGCCCAAATTCTATAAACGTAATGGATACTATTACATCTTCCATCCGGCAGGCGGCGTTCCTACAGGATGGCAAGTCGTACTTCGCTCAAAAAACGTATACGGTCCATACGAATGGAAAACAGTATTAGCGCAAGGCAACTCTCCCGTCAACGGGCCTCATCAAGGCGGTTGGGTAGACACCCTACGGGAGAGGACTGGTTCATGCACTTCCAAGACGTAGGAGCTTACGGACGCTTAGTCCATCTGCAACCTATGAAATGGGTTGATGACTGGCCCGTTATAGGTGTTGATAAAGACGGCGATGGTTGTGGCGAACCTGTTCTGACTTATAAAAAGCCTAATGTAGGTAAGAACTATCCTATTTGTACCCCGCAAGAAAGTGATGAGTTTGATGGTTATACATTGTCTCCTCAATGGCAATGGCAGGCTAACATCAATGAAAAATGGGCTTATTTCAACGGAGGAGAAGGATTTGTACGTCTATACTCCTACCCAGTTCCCGAAGATTATAAAAGTTTATGGGATGTTTCTAATCTGATGCTACAAAAAACCCCGGCTCCCAATTTTACTGCCACCACCAAACTTACTTTCAAGCCGACAGAAAAATATAAAGGTGAACGCACGGGACTGGTTGTAATGGGAATGGATTATGCCGGATTAGTTGTTGAAAACACAGACAACGGACTTGTCCTGTCACAAGTGGAATGCCTGAAAGCCGATCGGGGAGCTACTGAAAAAGTAAATGCTTCCGTTCCCTTAAAAGACGGCACAATCTATCTTCGCGCTAAATTTTCCGCAAAAGGAGACAAGATTAAAGCCAGTGAAGGCGGTCACGACTTATTAGTGAAATGTAACCTCAGCTACAGTACGGACGGCAAGAAATTCCAGCCATTAGGAGAAACTTTCCAAGTAAAAGAAGGTAAATGGATAGGAGCCAAGGTAGGTATCTTCTGTACGCGCCCCGCTATTGTAACCAATGACGGAGGATGGACGGACGCTGACTGGTTCAGAATTGAAAAATAAAGAAAATATTCATAATACATTGTACTTTTTGCATTTTTAATCCATGAAGTCGTATATCGTGTCGGTTAAATTCCTAATTTTGTGCCGCAAAAGGCATCCATGAACAATAATGCAAGAAAATACAATAGATATAATGAAGTAGACGAAAGGATACTAGCTCTCTTTGCAGAAAACAAAGAAAAGGCCTTTCGTCTACTGTATGATACTTATTATCTCCCTTTATGTCTCTACTCTGTACAGTTCACAGGTTCTGCGGAAACATCAGAAGATATCGTACAGAATTTATTTGTGAGTTTTTGGGATAAAAACTCGCATACCACTATTTCCTCCAATCTGCACGCATGGCTATTCAATGCCGTCCGTTTCTCCTCACTGACCAAAGTACAACGGGAACGTTACTTTTCTTTAGACGAAATGGAAGAAGAATCTTATTCTCCTATCGATGATTTTTATGATGAAGAAGAGCTATTGCAAAAAAGGAATCAATTACTGGCCGAATTAAAAAAATTGCCGGAACAAGAGTATAATGTTTTAGTCAAAATTATTCTGGAAGACAAAAAATACAAAGAAGTAGCTGAAGAGCTCCATATTTCCATAAATACAGTAAAAACCCACCTATCACGCGCACTAAAAATGTTGCGTCGTTTCAATATGACAGAAATCCTAATCTTATTTAATTTATAAATTTCTTCAGATTTTTGTCACCCATTTTGTGTAATTGTGATACTTCTGTTAAACAGTACAACAATTATGCAAAAGAATAAAACGGAAATTCTAATTCAAAAATACCTGTCCCATCAACTCAATGAACAGGAATTTGAAGAATTAAAGCAATGGATTGAAAAGGACGCATCGCATAGAGAAATTTTTGTGAAGTTACTTTCACTCCATCATGTAAACAACCAACTTAACTTATTACATCAGTTTGATAAAGAAGGCTCATGGAAGTCACTTCAAAATCGTTGTAACCAATCCGGTAGTATTTATCGCCGTATCGTAGTCTATTCCTCAGCCGCTGCAATAGCAATACTGATAGGGATTACCTCCATTTTATATTTCAATGACCGGAACCTAGCACCTGTTATTGCCCAAAGCGAACAATCACAACAATCACCTCTTTCCCAAAATCCAGAAACTCCTAAAGCCACCTGGGTACAAGCAAACCAGTCTGTAGTTCCACTTTATAACAGCCAACGGGAAATCAATGGAAGTCGTATCAACAATGGAGAGATCACATTCCCACAAGAAAGTAATTATCCTCATAAGCAGAACCAGATGCTGAATTATTACAGAATAAAATCATAGTACCCAAAGGTTCGGAATACGCAATAGTACTGGCTGACGGCACAAAAGTAAAAATGAATGCGGACTCCCATATCAACTTTCCGGTTCAATTCGGAGATACCCGGGAAGTTACTTTGGAAGGAGAGGCCATGTTTGAGGTTACACACGATGAAGCCCGCCCTTTCATAATAAAAACACACGACCATACTATTTATGTATTAGGAACAACTTTCAATATCTCGGCTTATCCCGATGAAGAATTATCAGTAACCTTGATTGAAGGAAAATTAAAGGTAAATGCTCCATCAGGTGAATATTATCTACTACCAGGCGAACATTACTCTTCTGCACAATCAAAGTTACAAAGTAGATCCTGAATTCTATATTTCATGGACTGAGGGCGCTATGGAATTTGACGCAATGCCATTTCCCTTGCTGATAGCCCGTCTGTCCCGATGCTATAATGTAGATATTCAAATAGCATCCAAGGAATTAGAAACCATGAAGTTTACCGGAATCATTTTCCGTAACAAGCCTTTGGATTTTGCATTAGATATTATTCATCGCGTATCCGATGTCAAGTTTGAGAGAAAAGGAGAAACTATATTTGTAAAAAACAATAATCAAACCCTGTATAACAGGAATATTCTAAATTAAATGAGTTATTTGAGTTTTATGAAAAAAGACGAACTTTGGAATCGTTTAGTAGCTAAACCTCCAAAAATGAGGCTATTAGTAATGTTAATGTGCATATTCTGCACATTCAACGCAATGTTTGCAAACGTACTAGCCGACAAGACTGTCACTATCAAAAGTGAAAACATCAGTGTAAAAGAGGCTCTTAACATGGTTAAAAAGCAAACAGGCATTCATATCATGTACGAAGATGCAACATTGAACAATGTACCTTTGAAACTTACATTAAACAAAGAACCTCTGGAACAAGCACTTTCCGTGATTTGTAGCCAGGCAGGTATGCGCTATGAATTAGTAGAGAACAATTATGTACTCATATTACCGATTGACAGAAATGCCAAGCGCAGAACAATTACCGGAGTGATCAAAGATGATACGGGTGAACCGGTCATTGGAGCTTCTATTGTCATCCAAGGTACAACTTTCGGTACTGTAGCCAATATGGATGGGCAGTTCATGTTGTCTTATCCCGAAAATACTAAAAATGACGAACTAATGATCAGCTTTATCGGTATGCAGACGGTTAAGGAGAAAATTGGTAACAGACATGTCTTCAATGTAAAAATGGAAAGTGAAGTAACTAATCTGGACGAGGTTGTCGTAGTAGGTTATGGTACTTCCTCCATTAAGGACTTGACCGGTTCTGTTGCTTCAGTAGGTTTAAAACAATTGAGCCAATTAAACACTCCTAATGTAACCTCCATGCTTCAAAACTTGGCTGCCGGTGTACAGGTATCCCAAAATACAGGTGTTCCGGGTGAAACTGTCCGTGTACGTGTGCGGGGTGCCACGTCATTGACCGGTTCCAATGAACCCTTGTATGTGATCGACGGAGTTCCTGTAGAAGATCCCAGTATGCTGGATGCAATTTCGCCCAATGATATCCAGTCTATGGACGTACTGAAAGACGCTTCTGCGGCTGCTATCTATGGTTCTCGCGCCGCAAATGGTGTAGTTATCGTTACCACTAAAAAAGGAGTGGAAGGTTCCAAACCTACCGTCAGCTTCAACTACAATGTTACCACTGATGTTCAAATTAAGAACTTCCGTATTTTATATGGTGATGAATGGCGGGAAACAGTACGCCGCTTTGCCAAAGAAACCTTGGTATATGATCCGTCCAACCAATATGCATTGGAAATTCTTGAACCTAATTCCACTGCATTAGGCAGTGCCAACACCAATTGGTTTGATGAAGTGAAACAAACTGCTATCCGCCATAATGCCGACTTGACTGTAAGCGGAGGCAGTAAAGTATCTAAATACCTTATTTCATTATCAGTATTCGATCAGCAAGGTATGGTCAAAGGAGGTGACTTAAGCCGATATAACGCACGTGTGTCTACAGAAATGAACGTGCTGCCTATCCTTCGTTTTGGTATTAATGCCAATATGAGTTATACAGACCAAAATAATGCGAACACATCACTATTTAGTGCGCAAGGATTCCGTCCTGACCTTCCTATATATAATGATAACGGTGAATTTGATATGTCCACAGGTCAAGCCAACCCGGTAGCCAACACCTATAAGAAAAATCATGATAATATTTACCGCATCATGGGAACCGTATACGGAGAAGTTGATATTTGGAAAGGATTCCGGTTTCGTTCCAGTTTATCGGGTAATTTACAATTTACTGAAAACAATTCATTCAGTCCAAGTTTTCTAAGTACTAGAAATGAAGCCAGTGGGTCAGAATATCATTATAAATATTCAAAAACCGTATTCGACAATACATTGAATTATAACTATGAGTTCAACAAGAATCATGTTTTGGATGCCGTAGCCGGTATCTCCTTTGAACGTGGTATAAGCCGTAGTACAAGAATGAATAGCCAGACTTATCCGGATAATGATATTTACACCAATTTAGGAAGTGCCGCAAGCATCTCATCTTGGGGTAACGGATATAATGCAAGTGGTCTGTTCTCTTCATTTGCCCGTATCAATTATAAATTAATGGAGCGCTACCTGTTCACTTTTACAGGGCGTTATGATGGTTCATCCATGTTTGGTTCGAACAACCGTTATGGTTTCTTCCCTTCAGGAGCCATTGCATGGCGTATCTCTCAGGAAAAATTCATGAAAAACCTGACATTCATTAATGATTTGAAATTACGTGCCAGCGTAGGTACTACCGGTACCCAAAACTTAACCAGCTTCTCTAATCGTGATTTATACGAAGCAACCAGTTATAATAATCTGTCAGCCATTATACATAAACAAGTGGGTAACCGCGACATCCGTTGGGAAAAATCGACCCAATATGATTTAGGTCTTGATTTCGCATTGTTCGATTACCGACTGACCGGTTCTATCTCCGGCTATATCAAAGATACCAAAGACTTGATCTGGTCATTTGATTTCCCGCCCAGTGCAACCGGTGGCTCTATGCAGATGAACCGTAATATCGGAGCATTGACCAACCGCGGTATTGAAATAAACCTGGTAGGCCGTGTATTATCTACTAAAGACTGGAACTTGGACCTGACCTTGAATATGTCACATAACAAGAATAAAGTCACCAAACTGGTTGAAGAAGGTAGAGCACAATCAGCTATGGATGTAGTAGTTCAAGGCAGCTATGCCGACCAAGTATTGGCTGTAGGCTATCCAATGGGAGCTTTCCATGGTTATGAATATGCCGGGATCATACAAGATCAAGCCAGAATAGATGAATTGAATGCCTATGCTAAATCAAAGGGACAAAGTTATTACGATGGTAACTCATTAAAACCGGGACATTTGGAAATTAAGGATTTAAATGGAGATGGAATCATCAACTACAATGACCGTGTTATTATCGGTAATCCTGATCCGGATCTGTTCGGCGGTCTGACTGCCAATTTATCTTATAAACAATTCAGCCTGTTCGCCAACTTCGGATATCAGATCGGTGGTTTGAAGATTTATAACAAAACATTGCAGAATCTACCCGGACAATTAACCGGTTTGATTGACTATGGATTGAATGACAGATGGTCTGACACCAACAAAAATGCCAAATACCCGGCCTTGTATATAGGTGACGGTGTACCTAGACTAACCGATCATGAATTGTTTAATGCCTCCTTCTTCCGTTTGCAGGAAGTGCGTCTGACTTATAATTTACCTTTAAACAAAGTGATAAAAGGACAACTATTTGTCTCGGCTACCAATTTGTTCACGCTCACCTCTTATCCGGGAACAGACCCTGCTACCGTAAACAGTAACAGCAACTATGGCGGTAACTATGAAACCTCCACTTATCCGGGTTTCCGCTCTTTCTCGGCTGGTTTAAAAATTAACTTATAATCATTTAAATGTATAATCGAATGAAAAAATATATATTCTTAGCTTTACTTACAATGGGCGTTTCCTCGTGCCAGTTGGTAGATGTCTTGGACCAAAAGCCCGAATTCGAAGCAGATTTAGACGGTGCCATCACAACACCCGCTGCTGTAGAGTTAGCCTTAAACGGAATCTATTACTCCTTGCCTGGAAATGGATTCAATGTCATATTTCCTACAGTAAGTGGTTCCTTCAAAGCCGGGACCATGTGGCGTCAAGAAATTGTCAGCGCCGGTAATGCCGTTTACTACTCCGAACGAATGTTGCCTACCCTATCATTCAGTGATGCAACGGAATGGGATGCAGATTACGCTGTAATCAAAAACGCCAACTTCCTGGAAACAGCCTGTAACCGCATGAGTGACGGAGAGTTCTCCGGAAACCGTAGAGCCGAAGTGTTAGGTGAAATAGCCTATTTACGCGCTTTGGCCTACTTCAATATCCTGGTTCGTTACTGCGAATTTTGGGATATGAATAGTGAATACGGAGTTGTCATGCGTAATGAAGCTCCATCCGTATCCAATGCTTTAAAGCGCGTAGCTCCGTAGCCGATTCTTATCAATATATTCTGGATCAACTGGAAATAGCTATTGAAAAAGCTCCTGATTGGAAAAAGCTTTCACAAGCTTCTAAAGAAGCAGCCAAGGCATTAAAGGCAAGAGTATTGCTGTATGCAGGAAAATACACAGAAGCGGTAGCAGCAGTTAATGATGCAATTGATACAAATTCTCCATTGCCGGAAGCAAACTATGGTGACGTTTTGATAAGTTTCAACAACCAAAGAGATTCTATTCGCTCGTGTATTCGACCAAAAAGATGCCACCAACACTTCAACCCGTCAGCAATGTTACGGTAACAGCCCCACGAAAAAACAAGGTTACTGGGGGCCCACCAATGAGTATGTGGAACTGGTGGGGGATGATCCTCGCGCCGATGCCATCTTCTCTAAAGTAGACAGCCTGATGGACAGCCGCAGTTCTGCGGTAGCCTACAACCTGAAATCGGTAAAGAAGCTGCTGAATGATGCCAATGACATGCCTGTCATCTTCAGTCGTGTTTCCGAACTCTACCTGATTAAAGCCGAAGCCTTGTATCGTTCAGGAGCCTCTATATCCGAAGCCTACGCACCGATCCGTAAACTACGCGAAAGAGCAGGAGCCGAAATAATTCTTCCAGCCAATAACGAAGAACTGGAAACCGCCATATTCAACGAATGGATGCTGGAATTGTCTTTCGAGAACTGGCATGAATGGTTTGCCATGATCCGTTTTGCAGGATACACAGAGAAACCCGATTTCACCCGTCTGCTTGCTTTGAACAAGACGTTAAGAGAAGCTTTGGAAAAAGAATATGAAAAATCGGAAGCACAAGGAGACAATTATTACCAACGCATCATAGACCGCCGTATCGATGCCATTCCGTCATCAGAAATCAGTTCTAATCTGGAATGTAAACAAAACCCTGGTTATTAACATATTAAATTCAAAGACATGAAAAAATATATCTTACTCATTTTCGCATGTATCTATGCGATTCACTTAAATGCCCAGAATGCAGGAATCAATTTCCTGCACGGCACTACTTGGGCAGAAGCCGTAGCTAAAGCCAAAGCAGAAAACAAATTGATATTCATTGATTTCTATACCCAATGGTGTGGACCTTGCATGAATATGGCACAAACTGTATTCTCATTGCCTACAGTGGGTTACTACTATAACCAAACTTTCATCAACCTCAAAATTGATGCTGAAGAAGGTGAAGGAATTACATTAGCCAAGAAATACGGTGTACGCAGCTACCCTACTTATGCCTTCGTCGATCCTGCTACCGAAGAAATTGTTCATCGCAGCAGCAGCCGTCAGACTCCCGAACAGTTTATTCAGACAGGAAAAGATGCAAACATTCCTACCAAACGCTCTTTTTACCTGCAAGAGCAATATACCAAGGGGAACAGAGAACGTGCATTCCTGATTGATTACATCAATTATCACTATTCAGTCTATGCACGCAATAACGTACAAGCCGCTTTTGATGAATTAATAAAAGGAGGTGCCAAACTGACTGATCCGGATGTATGGGAAGTATATGTAAACACTATCAATGGCATGAACCGTACCTGAAGCAAGTATCAGACAATTATGCAGATTTCTGCCAGCGTTTCGGCAAAAAAGCTGTTGATGCTAAATTGGCAAAAGAAACTTCATACGGCGAATTGGCGGAAATTGAAGCCTTATGCAACTATGAAGGAAAAGATTTCAATCTGAAAATGATCCGTATCAATAATGATATCCGGGAACAAAAGTATGAAGCGGCAGCTACCCAGATTGATGCGATGATTGCAGACACCACAGTCAATCAGCAAGAGTTAATCAGTAGACTGAAATTTATCGCCCGTTTGGGATACAAAGCAGAGGAACTTCCCGAATTCTGGTTCAACAAATGTGTAGGCTATCTGCAATACATTGCTTATAACCAAACAGACAGAGATGATGCTTTCATCCATCAGGAATATGCAGCCGCCTTGGAATGGTGCTTCAGCAACTGAACAGGCAAGCCCATCCCTGCCTGCCTCAGCACAGAACCCGCATACGGAAAAAAAGTCTATAACATGCGTCCCGATGCATTGAAAATGAAACCTAAAAGAAAAAAATAAGATGAGAACTCTAAAATCCATCATGGTACTTGGCCTTGCGCTGAGTACCTTTACCGCTACAGAAGCTGCAAAGCTCACTTTTAAGGTCACCAATCCCAATGAGAAGGTCAAAGTGAGATTGACTTTCAGCCAAAGTGGCGAACAAAAAGAAGTGGCGATTGATGCCGCTGGAAACGGCAACATAGAAATCACAGGATTCACTCCGCAATATGTAACCATGCAATACACACGCGGACGCCGTACTCTTTATCTGGATCCCAATCAAGACCTTACCTTGTCATTCGACAGTGACAACATGTGGAGAAACACAACCTTTGAAGGAGCAGGTGCCGCTATCAACACCTATCTGGGAAGCAAAGAGCTCCAATCACTCGGTATGCCCGATATGAAAATGCAAGAGGCCGCCCTCATACACAAAGGAGACAGCCTGTACGCAGCCAATTGCCAAGTATTGGAAGCCGCAAAACTTCCAGCCGATTTCACTGCACAGGAAAAAATACGTTTGCAATTCTATACGTATTATTATTTCTCCAAATACGCTTTGTATCATCCTCATTTTGGAAAGGATGACAACTATATTCCTTCCAAAGCATATTATGAAAAACTGGAAGCTATTACTCCGATCAATGCCGGTTTATTAGCTCTAAAAGAATATAAGGCTTTTCTTCCCGATGCTATCAGCGCCTTTAGTAATAAAGGAAAAACAGTTGCATCCAATTCTACAGAACAAAGTGTAAACTACGTAGATGCAACCATACAAGATGAAAAGGTTGCAGAATTTCTGATTGACCAATTTGTTTATAACTTTGTAGACAATAACGGGCTGGATGAAGCAGACGGGCTGATTGTCCTATTCCGCAAACATGTGAAGGATGCAAAGTCCATAGAAAAATTCAACGCACTTTGTACCAAGTGGGAAAAATTAAGATCAGGCAATCCCTCAGCAGCTAGCTTCTCCTATCCGGATATAAATGGGAAAACAGTATCTTTGGCAGATTTGAAAGGGAAATATATCTATATTGACGTGTGGGCTACCTGGTGTGGCCCTTGCCGTGGAGAACTTCCTGCGTTAAAGGAATTGGAAGAGAAATATGCAGGAAAGGATATTCATTTTGTCAGCCTGTCATGCGACAAGAACAAAAAGGCATGGGAGAACATGGTAACAAAGGATCAACTGAAAGGGATCCAGTTACACATGGGAACAGACAGGACCTTTATGGATGCTTACCTCATCAACGGCATTCCCCGTTTTATCCTGCTGGATCGGGATGGCAAAATCATCTCTGCCAATATGACCCGTCCGTCAGATCCCAAGACAGCAGAGAAGTTCAATGAACTGTTAGGACTATAAAACTCTCTCTTATATTAAACATTAATCTAACGATAGGCTTTCTTCGTGAGGAGAGGGCCTATTCTATTGTTTTAGCCAGGAGAACGATACAGAAAGAGAATAAAAGACACGAACTATACAGATCTTACAGTATTGTCTAAAACACCTGTAATTTCCGTATAATTCGTGCCCGAACAATTTAAATACGATGATTTTTATTGTAGGAATGAAATCAGCACACCGGCAGCACGGCAGAACCGATAACTCCTGAAATGTTACTTGCCATACAATATTGAAGCACATGATTTTTGGGGTCATACTTCAAAGCAATTTCATTAGCCACACGGCTGGCCATGGGCACAGCACTCAAACCTGTAGCCCCAATCAGTGGATTGATCTTCTTCTTAGTGAAAAGATTCACCAACTTCACAAACAAGATACCACCGGAAATAGACAAGGCAAACGCCAAGAAACCACCTATCACAATACCGATAGTAGTCCAATTCAAAAATGCCTCCGTAGTCATTGTCGCACCGACTGACAACCCCAAGAAGATAGTTGCCGCATTCATGATACTATTTGAAGCTGCATCAAACAAACGTGAAGTATCACTACCTATTTCCTTAATCAAGTTACCAAACATCAACATACCAATCAAAGGCACTGCACTTGGCACAAACAGAGCGACCACCGTAGTCACTACAATCGGAAATACAATCTTCAGCACACGAAGATTCTTGATTTCTACCGAAGAAGGATATTTCTTTTCCTGTTCCTTCATATTGATACTCAATTCTTTCTTCGTACACCAGATTTTCACAACCAACGGAATGATAACGGGTACCAGAGCCATATACGAATAAGCGGCAATAGCAATCGGCCCTAGCAAATGGGGAGCCAGTTTAATAGTGGTAAAGATAGCGGTAGGACCGTCTGCTCCACCAATAATACCCAATGAAGCCGCCTCTTTCGGAGTGAACCCCATCAAGATAGCTACCAACAATACTGTGAAAATACCCAACTGTGCAGCAGCTCCGAAAATAGAAAGCCGCAAATTACGCAACATCGGACCAAAGTCTGTCAAAGCACCTACCCCCATAAAAATGATAGGCGGAAGAAAACCGGTCTTAATCAACATGTAGTAGATAAAGTTCATCAGGCCCAAGTCGTGCGCAATTTCGTGCAACGGCATTTCCCAGATGTTCTTCAGTGCTCCATTCACCATTACCATGCCGTTTTCATCGGCCTGGACAACCCCCATCTCACCACCGGGAAAGTTAGCCAGCAACACTCCGAAAGCTATCGGAATCAGCAGCAGCGGTTCGTACTTTTTCTTGATCCCCAAGTAAAGTAAGATGAACGCAATGGCATACATTATCAAGAATTGCGGTTCAGCAATAATATTGCTGAAAGCAGTCATATCATAAAGTCTTTCAAATATATCTTCCATTATACTATTTTCATTAATACGTCATCCTCTGAAACCGTGTCACCCGAATTAGCGCAAATAGCAGTTATAGTACCGTCATATTCCGCACGAATCGCATTATAGGTCTTCATTGCTTCGACGTAACAAATCACATCACCTTTATTAACCTTTTCACCCACCTTCTTCGGAGTTTCCTGGGCATTCTTTACCAAGAAGAATTTACCTTCCAACGGAGAAAGCACATCTTTCCCTTCCCCTACTGGAGCAGGAGCAGCTTGTGCAGGAACTGCACCCGAAGGAGCTGTCAGCGTAGCAGGATCTACAGCACCATATGCCACTGTAACGCGATAAGGTTGCCCGTTCACATCCACCGTCAATACCTTGGTCTTGTTTTCAGCTTCGACAGGAGTAGTGGCATTCGCTTTCTCCTCACGACGTTTCTTCACATCTGCCAAGAAGTCTTCTTTTGCCTTCCCGCTCTTATAAGCTTCATACTGGGCCGGATGCATGGCATACTCAAACAGTTCTTCGTCATCCTGTCCTTTATCCCATTGTTTTTCAAGCATCATCTTGCGATATTTTTCCAACTGGTCGGGATAATTGTCCTGCGGATTGCCATCAAAGAACTTGCGGCCTTCACGTTCTGCCTTTTCAATAATTTCAGGGGCCAGTTTACCCGGTAAACGTCCCGCTTTACCCAAAATCATATCCCAAATATCATCGGCAATCATTCCCCAACGTTCCTTACCTTTCTCCATAGCCATTACATTCATCATGGCAAGGTTCTTCACATACTGGCTGAACGGAGTAACCAAAGGAGGATAACCCACACGCGGCCATACGTAAGCAACTTCATTGAACAGCTTGATCAACAATTCATCCTGAGTCATAAACGGCAGGTTACGTTTTGCCTTGTACTTGTTGATAGATTCCAGATTCGTTTCAAGATCGGCCATCAAACTTCCCATCATGCCGCCCGGCAATCCCGGAGCAATCAGTAAAGAATTCATCAGACGGTTTTTGGGACTGATATATAAACCAAGGAAATCATCCATAAACTCCTGAATCATGGAACGCACTTTCATATACGCTTCCATATTAATTTCGGGCACTTTAAATCCGGCATCTTTCAACATGGCTTGCACACTAATCAAATCAGCATGGCCGGTTCCCCATGACAATGGTTCCATACCTACATCAATATAGTCGCAACCAGCCTGGCATACTTCCAAAATAGAAGCCATATTGAATCCGGGCCCCGCATGAGAGTGATACTGTATAGGAATATTTTTAATCTTCTTGATTCCGGCAACAATCTTTCCCAATGAAACGGGACGTCCGATGCCGGCCATATCTTTAATACAGATTTCATCGGCTCCGGCTTCTATAAGCTGCCTGGCATATTCACATAATATTCCACAGTATGTATCGGAGAAAAGTGATACAGAGCGAACATTGTGAAATCATTCCGGCTTCGTGAGCATAGCCGATAGAAGGGATAATATTGCGGACATCATTCAATCCGCAGAAGTACGGGTAATATCTGTTCCTTGCGCATGTTTAACCTTATAGAATAATTTACGGACATCTGCCGGGACGGGACTCATGCGGAGACCGTTCAGCGCACGGTCCAGCATATGAGTCTGGATGCCTGCTTCGTGGAAGGGTTTCGTCCACTCGCGCACAGCTCTATTCGGATTTTCACCAAACAATAAATTTACCTGTTCAAAACCACCACCATTTGTTTCCACACGGGCGAAACAGCCCATTTCAATAATAGCCGGGGCAACCTTAACCAACTGGTCTACACGAGGCACGTACTTACCCGCACTCTGCCACATATCGCGGAAGACCAGACTAAATTTTACTTCTCTTTCCATTTTTGATAAATGTGTTTTTCTTTTTTTGGATTATAACTTCTCAATCTTTATCACCTGACCTTTACCTGCTGTCAAAATCTCAACTGCCGCCTTAATAGCATCCATAGCACCAGTATCTGCCGTAGGTGCTACAGCAGGTGCTTTTTTGGGGGTCTCTTCGGGGGCCACTTTGTTGACAACAGTAATAAGGTACTTGCTTAGATAGATAACGATGAGGAGAATGACAAAGACGGTCGCCATACCGACCACCATCAACATCAATCCAACTCCTATGTTCTCCATAATTTTCAGTGTTATTAATAGTACTTACTACACTCATAGGTTATTCAAAGCCTAAAAAGTGCTCAAATTTAGCCATTTCGGCTTTACTTCTATCATAAATGGAATACAAAATATGCAAAATTATCAGAAAATAAGAAGAGTCTAAAGAAATGTGCTTAAAATCCGGAACAGTCATCAGGTCAAGAAATTAACAGTACCTTCATCCACTGTAAAAGGAAATTGAATCTACCTGCCCGATGACACTCCGAAAGGTGGTTTTGTGATTTTTTAAAGAAGGATTTCATTTAATGGTTTCCGCTTCTTTTCTGTAGGTTCATCCTCCGCATAACCGACCGGAATCAAAACGGCCGGTTCCAAATTTTCCGGCAGTCCCAAAACCTCACTGCATTGCGGAGCATCAAAATTACAAACCCAACAAGTACCCAGTCCTTGTTCGGCAGCAGCCAGACAAAGATGTTCTACTGCAATAGCAATATCAATATCAGCATGATCCTTATTATCGGCACGGCGATGCCAAGACTCATTATGATCCACACAAGCCACTATGATACAAGGAGCCGTAGCAAGCCATTCCCGTTTATAACATGAATACAACGCTTTCAGTACGGCCTCATCTGTAACAATACGGAAACGCCATGGTTGAAAATTAACTGCAGATGGTGCAAAACGTACACATTCCATGATATAATCCAACTTTTCAGCCTCAACAGGACGATTGGCATATTTGCGTGCAGAATAGCGCGCCTTCACTAATTCTAGAAAGTTCATAAGCATTATTATTAGTTTGCATACAAAAATAGTAACTTTGCACCGATAAAAGAAGTACAAATATGAAGAAACTTGTAATATTCGACCTGGACGGCACATTACTGAACACCATTGCCGACCTGGCTGCCGCCACCAACCAAGCCTTACAATATTATGGCTATCCTACACATGAAACGGAAGCATACCGCTTTTTTGTAGGAAACGGAATCAATAAATTATTTGAGCGTGCTCTGCCTGAAGGGGAACGTACGGAAGAGAATGTATTAAAGATACGTTCACAATTCATCCCTTATTATGATGAGCACAATGCCGATTTAAGCCGCCCTTATCCCGGTATCTCCGAATTATTAAAAACACTGCAACAGCAAGGGATCATGATAGCGGTCGCCTCCAATAAATACCAAGCAGCTACCCGAAAGTTAATAGCACACTATTTTCCAGAAATAAACTTTGTGGAAGTACTGGGACAACGCGAAGGTATCCCCGCAAAACCCGATCCATCCATCATAAACGAAATCATGACAAAAGCAGGAGTCAAACAGGAAGATATACTTTATGTAGGTGATTCTAATGTAGATATGCAAACAGCGCATCATGCCGGAGTAACAGCTATAGGTGTGGCATGGGGATTCCGGCCGCGCACAGAATTGGAAGCCTTACATCCGGCACATATCATAGAAAAAGCAGAAGAATTACTTCCGCTTCTCCTTTCATGATTATTTTCATTAAATAGATAATTCATCAAGCACCTTGATAAGCGATTTATCAAGGGGCTTGTCTTTTTTAATTGCCTCAGAAAAAGGTACATATACCACCTCATCGTTATGAATGCCAATCATCACGTTGCGCTGCCCTTCCAATATGGCATCAATAGCTCCCGCCCCCAGACGGCTGGCAAGAATACGGTCATAAGCACTAGGCGAACCTCCACGTTGCAAATGCCCTAAATGGTAACACGCACATCATATTGAGGATATTCTTTCTTGACACGCTCTGCATAATGCATGGCACCTCCGTCTTTCGGACTCTCGGAAACAATAACAATACTGCTATTCTTTGTCTTACGAAAACCGCGCCCGATAAATTTCTCCAATTGATCCACATCCGTACGATCTTCAGGAATAATCGCTGCCTCAGCACCAGAAGCAATGGCACTGTTTTGAGCCAGAAAACCGGCATCACGTCCCATCACTTCCACAAAGAATATACGGTCGTGAGAGGTTGCCGTATCACGGATTTTATCCACACATTCCACAATCGTATTTAAAGCCGTATCGTAACCTATGGTAAAGTCAGTACCATAAAGATCATTATCTATTGTACCAGGTAACCCGATACAAGGCACATCATATTCTTCCGCAAAAATCCGGGCTCCTGTAATAGAACCATTTCCACCTATAATCACCAAAGCATCAATTCCTTCTCGCTGCATAGTATCGTATGCTTTCTTGCGTCCTTCTACTGTTTGGAATTCAGCAGAACGGGCTGTCTTCAACATCGTTCCTCCACGTTGAATAACACTGCTCACATCCTGGGTGGTCAGTTCCTTCACTTCTCCATTAATCAGCCCTTCATATCCTCTATAAATACCCTTCACTTTAAATCCGTTACAAATTGCACTCCGGGTTACCGCACGGATAGCGGCATTCATGCCAGAAGCATCCCCTCCGGATGTCAGCACTCCAATACATTTAATTGTTTTCATATATTCGTATGTTAGCTTTTATCGTTACCTAAGGTACGACAAACATTATACCATATAGAACTAATATTTATTATAATTGTTCTTTTTTATTCCTTTTGCACGAAGTCCTGACATTCGTTTCAAGAGTTTTTCTACAATAAAAAATTAATATGAGCGAATCAACCATCTCCAAAGAAACAAACAGTGAATGATTTGAACATTTCACCCTTTTGTTACGTTTATATAAATATAGTATAAACAAAAAAATAAAAACGTATTATGTCAGTCATTTATAAATTCTTATTTCCATCCAAGCCCGATGGCACTGCTATGTCACTTCTGATATTAGCTTTACGAATCCTGTTTGGTATTTTACTCATGTCGCACGGTGTACAGAAATGGGCCAACTACGATGTCATGTCCGGCAGTTTTCCCGATCCTTTAGGAATAGGCAGCCAACTTTCACTGGTACTGGCTATTTTTGGTGAAATGGTTTGTTCGATGGCTTTCATTTTCGGATTCCTTTATCGCTTGGCAATGCTTCCGATGATCTTCACCATGTGTATCGCATTCTTTGTTGTTCATGGTTCTGATCCTTTCGCCGTTAAAGAATTAGCCTTTATTTATCTGGTAGTATTCATATTATTGTATATAGCAGGACCGGGTAAATTCTCACTAGATCATTTCATAGCCAAAGCACTTGCCTCCCATAAGAAATAACCGATTCAGATATGTTTCAAGAAACGTTCTATATCTGCTTCCAATTTTTTATAAAGAGGTGATAACTTATAGCTGGTATGTTTGCGGAGTACAATGTCTACTCCCAACTGCCGGCGCTGATAGCTGGTCAGTTCATTATGAAACTGCATATTATGCTCTGCCAGTTCTTTAATCTCCGTTTCACGTTCACGGCGTAACACATTGCAGACAGGTACTAACAATCTCATCACTACACTATCCATAATGTGATGTCCTTGAATAAACATATAGGTATTGTCCTCATTCACTCCCAATTTGGCAAATTCCCCCTTCATCGCCTCTATTTCCTCCAAGCTTTCGGATGGCGGCGTTCCAGCTCCAATAATTTACGCCTCACCCTGCGGCTCATACTCTCTAACTCCGTTCAAGATGATAGACACTGACCCTATCTAATTTTACATACGAACAGAAATCAAGCAAAGAGAATTCGGAAAGATTATGTTTTCTATAAAACCACACCGACCAGATGAACAACGGATAAGCTATTTGAGAATACATACGCATAAAAGCGACAAAATCCACCAATGGATGATCATTCAACGTTGCCATGACACAAACCTCATGCAATGCTTCAGCATAACACTGATAGTTTTCTATAGCATATGCATAGGTATGAAAAACATATTTGTTATTTATTATATAACGTGAGGTATGGGTAGCCCCCTGCAACAGATAATCATAATCACTATCTACACAAGCTATCATATTTTGTCCCAACCGAGGTCCCAGTTCATTCATCAGCACAGACTTCTTACCTTTAGCCAAAGTGGTTTTCGAAGGAAGCATCACTTCGAAATAACGAGTTTCATTTTCGTATTCACCTAACAAGGTACGCCAGAATGAAATATCATCATAACTCTCAACGTATGCAATAATCTTGCGTCGCGAACATTTAGGCTTCAATTTGTTGGCCGCACCAATATATAAGGAGGACAGATTCTCGGACAATCTTTTTCCCATAGTATCGTCGTTAGAAATTGTTTATTTTGTAATATCACTCACCTCGGTCACTGCATCCAGCCAGCCATCCATAATCACAGCAGGCGAATGAGTTGTCAATACAATCTGTACATTAGGATTCAATTGCCGTATCAATGAAATAAGGCGTTGTTGCCATTCCACATGCAAGGATACTTCAGGCTCATCCATAAACAAAACCCCGCGGCGATTGTCTTGCACCAGAACCGTCAGCAAAATAACCAAAATCTGCTTCTCGCCGGAAGACAGTTGATAAGGATAAAGTATATCTCCATCCTGTTCAAACAAAATCTCATTGCTTTTACGAATGATTTTCTTACCGGTCTCACCAAACAAGTCATCCATCAGATTCTGGAATTTTGTCTTGGGGTAAGACATCTCGGCGGCACGAAGCTGACCGTCAGGGCCACCGGAGGTAAGGCACTCGATGATGCGGTTACCGATATTTACCTGATAATCCAGATAACGCCGTTGCAACTGATAAAGTTGCCAATCCAATTCTGTCTTAACATTCTTATCCGCCATCTTTCGAGAAGTTCCGAATGAATCAACGGACGGTCAAAACTACGGATTACATCAAAGTGTATCTGGGTAGCATCTTCCGGAGAGAAGACAAAATGTACACCGGGAGCCGAACCGTTACTCAACGCTCCACCTTCCAAAGCCGTCAGGCTATTCACAGATCTGTTCAGGATAGTGCTCTTGCCGATACCATTCACTCCGCTCAGAATATTGACATCCGGACGCAGTTCCCATGAGATATCTTTACGGCCCCAAAGCCGCTTTATCTCGATACGTTTTATATAATCAGCTTGCTTTTCATTTTTGATAGATTTACTTGTAAGCAAAGATAGAAAATATAAAAAAAACCTCCTACATTTGCACTGTTATTTAAGGTAAAAAGAATGGCTATTCAAAAGTACAAAGGACATTTGGCATTGCTAGGCGCTGCCATAATGTGGGGATTAATGTCCCCAATTGGTAAAACGGCGTTAGAAAACGGTATTTCAGGCCTTTCCCTCGCTACATTTCGAATGACAGGAGGTGCTATCTGTTTTTGGATAGCTTCTATTTTCGCTCCTAAAGAACAAGTAAAGCCGCACGACTTGATGATGTTGTTCTTTGCAGGATTGTTGGGTATCGTCCTGAATCAGGGATGTTTTACTTTCGGACTATCACTGACTTCCCCCATCGATGCTTCCATTGTAACAACCACAGCCCCTATCGCCACTATGATTGTCGCTGCCATTTATCTGAAAGAACCGGTTACAGGGAAAAAAGTGATTGGCATTTTTCTAGGTTCCATCGGAGCTTTAACACTCATACTGAGCAGCCAAGCTCAACAGATGGAAAAGGCGGAAGTATTCCGGGAGATTTGCTTTGCCTGTTGGCACAAATCAGTTTCTCATTCTATCTGGCTATTTTCAAAGGACTGATCAGCAGATACAACATATTTACTTTAATGAAATGGATGTTCACCTATGCAGCCATCTGCTTTATTCCATTTTCCTATCATGAGGTCTCGACCATACATTTTCACGAAATTTCCACTTCCACATGGACCTGTGTAGCCTATGTCATTGTAGGTGGAACATTCCTTGCCTATATTCTGATGATGATCGGACAGAAAACATTGCGCCCTACTGTCATCAGTATGTACAACTATGTGCAGCCTATTGTAGGAACCAGTGTCTCTATCTTGTTAGGAATGGGAACCTTCGGTGTTGCCAAAGGAATAGCTGTGGCACTGGTATTCACGGGAGTTTATATTGTAACCCAAAGTAAAAGCCGTGAACAGATGCTGGCAGAACAAGCAGCCAAGAAAGAATAACCTCAACTACACTGCAATCCGAAACCAGACACTCTTCACCGACCATAAAGCGTATCCACTCTACTTTTGAGTAACGATACGGCTTTTATGTATTTAAAGGAATTCTCAGCCAATTGGCTCCTCCAATTTCAGTTTCTCCAAATATGCTTTCGTATCCGCCAAAGCTGTCTTGCCTGCGGATGATTCATAAACTTATCCTTTACTTTTTTAGGCTTGCAAGAAGCAAACATCTGTCCTGTAACTTCTTTCCATCGCTCATCCAAAAGCAAACTGACAGCTGTCGCAGCTCCTTGCTTCGGAGTACGGATACAAGGACGGAACAGTATGTCGGTCAACGGATCAAACCACATATCCATACGGATGATATTGGTAGAAACAATACCGGGATCGGCAGCATTGACGGTGATTCCCTCTGCTTTCAGCCTTTCAGAAAGTTCACGGGTAAAAAGCCACAAAGCCAACTTTGTATTGCTGTAAACAGGGATACGCCAAAAACTTCCTCTCTTTCCACGAACAAAAAATTCAGGAGTAATCTTCCCTATGGAATACGTACAAGAAACCATGTTCACAATCCGGGTTCCCTGCCCCATCAGAGGTAATAATTTCAAGGTCAGTAAAAAAGGGGCCACATAGTTCACGGCTACCGTATATTCCAAACCATCCTCCGTTGTAATCAAACCTCCGGAACTCATGGTTCCCGCATTGTTCATCAGTAAGTCGATATGTTTTCCACGCCCCAACAAATCTTCTGCGATATTAGTCACAGAAGCCATAGAAGAAAGGTCAACCTGTCTGACTTCTATCTCTTTATTGCCTGTTTCCAAAATCAACTGGTTCTTACGCTCCTCTCCTTTGAAAAGAGTGTAGCACAACATAATTACATGATAACCGGCCTGTGCTACCGCACGGGTTATTTCGGTTCCCATTCCTCCATCGGCACCGGTTATTATGGCTAATTTACTCATTGGTTCTCTAATTTTTCTATTTCACGTTCCAAGCAAAGGGGCAATTTCTCTTCCAAATGTTTGTGGCATGCCATATCAATAGTGTACATTCTCGCAATGCAATAATTACTATGACCGCAATTGCAACGCGCCTTTTCTTCAGTGCGCAACCGATTCACAAAACCAGGTTCATTCAGCAACGCCCTTCCCATCTGTACAAATTCAAAACCATCATCCAATACCTCATCTATCTTTTCACGAGATACCAGCCCCCCCACATATACTAACGGAATTTCCTTTATTTCTGTTCTGAATCTCAATGCATCTTCCAAAAAATAAGCCTCTTTGAAAGGTACTGTCGGAATCATCCATTTGCCTACCATACGCACCCCATATTTCAGCCACCAACAGTTCATATAATGTGTCATACTTTTTATAGGCATCGCTCCCCGCATGACATACATAGGCGCTTTGCTTACAAAACCTCCACTCAGCACCAACGCATGAGCCCCGTCCTGTACCAACCGTTTCGCTACCTGCACAGCTTCATCTATTTCCATTCCTCCTTTAAAACCGTCACGCATATTGGTTTTTACCAGAACGGCCATGTCATTACCTGCGGCACGCATCACTTCCTCCATCACCATATCCATAAAGCGCATACGATTCTCCAACGAGCCGCCGAACTCGTCTTTACGATGATTGGTGTAAGGTGAAAGAAACTGACTGATAAGATAGCCATGCCCCGCATGTATCTCCACCGCGTCAAATCCGGCCTCACGCGCCCAGTTGACCGACTGACCGTATGCCTTTGCCATCTGCGGCAGTTCCTCCTTGCGCAAGCCACGCACGAAAGTAGGCGAATAAAGATTAAAACCGGAAGAAGCTCCTATGGGTGTTACCCCACAAATACTTTTGTGCGACATATTTCCACAATGTCCCAACTGAATGCTTACGGCAGCCCCTTCTTTATGAACCGCATCGGTTATTTCCCTTAATCCCGGTATAATTTCAGGCGCATCCACAATTGCCTGTCGAAAGAAAGGCCACTCTGTGTAACTGCTGCATAAGCAATAGTAGTCATTCCCACTCCACCTGCCGCCACCGAGCAGTGATAATCCTTCAATTGCCGGGACGGAGCATTGCCCGGACACATACTCTCAAAAGCAGCCGAACGAATCGTACGGTTACGCAAAGTCAGCGGTCCGATAGAAGCGGGAGTAAATAATTTAGAGTTCATCATTCATATGTTATGTTTCGCTTTCATCATTCCTGAAACAGAAACGATATACTATTCAAATTCAATAAATAAAAGGAATCATTCTTTTCTTTTTTCCTACCGCATCCTTACCAAACTCTTCCCGATAACGGTTACGGATGGAATTGGCACGTGGAGCCAGATTAGCAAACGTCCACAGCACAAACACCCATGCAGCGGGCGAACAAGTGAGTACGGCAAACCCTATCCATTCCACCAACTCGCCAAAATAGTTGCCCGAAGTGACATATCGGTACATTCCCTTCTGCGGCAAATAATGGCGTGTATCGCCCGGTTTACGTAAATGGCGGATCACACTGTCGGAATGTAGATTAATGCCCATCCCTATAAAGAACAGAATAACCCCAAGCCAAAAAGAAGGAGTACTGAGCCAGGCATCTGTATAGAGTCCTTCCGGAGCCAGATAGAACAACCATTCGCCCTGCATCAGTCCGTTCAGGACATTAAAGACCACTCCCATCAACATAATGGCAAGGGGCATCCGGCTCTTTCCTTTCATCAGGAAAGGGAAGATAAAAGAGCGCTGGAAATAATGTAATTCAAAAAGAAGAAAAAAGAGGAAAGGAGCGGCATCAAAACGCACGCTGCTGTTCCACCACAGATAAAGCATTACAAGGAATACAGGCGCTTCCATCAGTACCCAACCTAATTTATTGTTCACTGAAAGTCCCCATTTCGGGGTGTGGAACATACCATAACCGGCACGTACATAATAGAGGGCTACAAATACAATCACCGCAAGTGCGGACATTGCCAATAGCAAAATTCAAAGTCTGTTGTCCCATACTCGTTCCTCCCTGTATTAAATTTAGTAAGTCACTAACAAATTTAAGGGAAAAATCAGAGGAAAGCAACAATTAAGAGATTTTTGCAAAAAAAGGATACGATTTTATCGCAGAGAAG
>ENA-OQHP01000043-OQHP01000043.1-human-gut-metagenome-genome-assembly--contig:-NODE-43-length-37063-cov-2.249350_pt1 | contig 37063 bp, 37 predicted proteins | sample MGYA00242563_ERZ504717 | MGnify/ENA primary metagenome ERZ504717 (study PRJEB26092, sample SAMD00036212) | human gut metagenome | host: Homo sapiens | study: EMG produced TPA metagenomics assembly of... | reverse complement strand
CAAACTATCTTATCTGCTTCTCGTTTATCCGACATTTTTTTTAATGCGTCTTTCTGTCGCATCGGTCGTCGTTTCGGGTGCTTAAAAAGGTAGGGATTAGGGAATGCAAGGTTTTTCGAAAAATACTACCCGAAAGGCTGGAGATTTTTCCAGAAAACAGGAGGCTTGACCTTGCTTTCCCGTACAATCCGGAGTTACCTTTGCACCCAGCACGAAAATGACTGCCTGATGCGGCTCACTGAAAGGCGCGAAAATGGAGGTAAACGGAAGTGGAGGCAGATTAGACAGGAAAACTTCAAAAGAGAAATCCGTGAAAAAGACATCCCCAACAGAAAAGAACATAGCCGGTAGCGTGAAACCGAGCAAACCATCGGCAAGGAAGTATGTTTTTATCTGTTTGGCCAAACGTGTTTGGTCGGATGGATAAAATCATTCTTCCCGGTTTGTCTGCCGTGAGTGACGGCTTGTTCCATTTATGGAATGTGCGGTCATACACGGCTTTCCGCTTCCGGCTCAAAAGGACAACGAAAAAAGAAAAATCGTCAAAACCCCGTAAAAGCACCTCTTTGGCATAAGCACAAAAGAAAGGGGCCTTGTCTCATCAGTCTAAACTATTGTTTAGGCGTGAGGCAAAGCCCTTTTCTCCGCTTATGCGGCAGTCGGCACACGTTCGTTCAAAATCTTTTTGGGCGATGGTGTGCTGACGGATAAAATCGCTTTTACGGAAAAACTTGTGTGAGAAGAAAAAATCAGGAGATTCATTTCTAAATCTCCCGTTTTATTGTTACTTTTGCATACGAAGAGTTCTTTGAAGGTTACGCAACGCACAGAAGAATAATGCAGTAGATAACTAACTAATTCGTAACCTATTACTATTATGAGCGATTACCCAATGCTCATTTCCAATAAATTACACTCTTTTCGTAACTTCAGGATGCAAAGATACGAATCGGTGAATAACGCAGGGATAACTTCTGCTGAAAATAAATGGCCACACTTGAAAAAAGCACTACCTTTGCAGTCCGAAAAAATAGAATGATTCATATATGCTGTTACCCTATTTACATAAAGACCTGATAGAAGCCGGTTGTGATGAGGCCGGTCGTGGTTGTCTGGCAGGAGCGTCTATGCTGCAGCGTCATTCTTCCTCCCGGATTTCAGAATGAAATGCTCAATGACTCCAAGAAACTGACAGAAAAACAGCGTTATGAATTGCGTACGGTAATCGAGAAAGAAGCTACAGCCTGGGCTGTAGGGGTAGTGACACCCGAGGAAATAGATAAGATTAATATCTTGAATGCTTCCTTTCTGGCCATGCACAGAGCCGTATCTCAGTTGAAGGTCACTCCTCAGCATCTGCTGATTGACGGGAACCGCTTCAATCCTTATCCGGGAATTCCGCATACCACTATAGTGAAAGGAGACGGGAAGTATCTTTCCATAGCCGCTGCTTCCATTCTGGCAAAGACCTACCGTGATGATTACATGAACCTCTGCATGAGGAATATCCCATGTACGACTGGAAGGGTAACAAAGGTTATCCCACCAAAAAACACCGGGCTGCCATTGCTGCCTACGGCACGACTCCTTATCATCGTATGAGCTTTAATTTGCTGGGCGACGGTCAGCTCTCCCTTGATTTTTGAAGTGTGGAAAAATAAAACAGCCTGTTAATAACCGGAGAAGTTATTAACAAGCTGTTGAAAACTCTGTTCGTTTTTACACCGTACCCTGAATGGACAGGAAGAAAAAGATTCCTGTTCCCATCATCAGTATGCCAATCAGGGCATAAAACCAGCGTGCCTGTTTCCGTCCTACGTTTCTCACGATGAACTGTGTGTTCTGTGCCGTGAAAAACCAGTTCCAGTTGCAGATGGCTGCCAGTACAGACAAAAGTCCAACCAGGACAAATAGCCCTTGTATAAAATAGTGTATTCCCATTTTTATGCGTTATTCTCGTCGAAGCGGACTGTGCGTGTACCATCTTCTTTTTCTTCAATGTACACGTTCACTGCATTGCCCGGAAGCAGTTCCTCAATCAGTTCCGGCCATTCAATGAAGCAGAGAGCGCCACTGTAGAAATAATCTTCATATCCCATGTCGTACACTTCTTCCAGCTTCTTGATGCGGTAGAAGTCAAATGGTAAATCAGTTCTCCGTTTTCATCTGAGCGGTATTCGTTGACAATGGCAAATGTCGGTGAGTTGATGACATCTGTTACGCCCAATTCTTCACATACGGCCTTGATGAATGTAGTCTTTCCGGCTCCCATTTTACCATAAAAGGCAAAGACCGTATTGTCTCCCATCGCTGCGATGAATTCTTTGGCAGCTTCGTGGATATTGTCCAGTGAGTTGATTTTTATTTCCATAATACTGTGATTTTAACTTGATTCCGATATTCCTAATGAGCCGTTTTCTTGCGTAGCATGCAAATTAACTTAGCTCCTACATAAATTAAAATTGAGATAAATATGATTGCTGCTCCCGAAGGTACCCGAAGCTGGTAGGAAAGTAGCAGTCCCCCCAAGCAGCCTATGTAACCAATGCCGACAGACAGCCAGATAATGCGTTTAAAACTATAAGTAAAAAGATTGGCCGTCATCTGCGGAAGCGTGAGCAAAGAGATAGCCAGTACGATACCCACCATGCGTAAGCAGGCTACGATGGTCAGGGCGATGAAAGCCATGAGCGTATATTCGAAAGCAGCCACAGGAATGCGCTGTGAACGGGCAAATTCCCGGTCAAAAGAAATGGCTGTGATAGGCCTTAGAAACAATGTAAAGAATAGAATAAGTGCCACACTCAAGATAGCCAGCAGTGTAATGTCACTCCGGTTGATGGTCAGGATGTTGCCGAAGAGGAAGGATGACAGGTCGGGGGTGAATCCGGGAGCCAAGAAGCTGAAGATGATACCTACTGCCATACCAAATGTCCAGAACACCGCAATGGCAGAATCTTCCCGCATGTCACTGCGCTTGCTGAGCCATTCCACTCCGAAAGCTGACAGCACAGAGAATATGGCCGCACTTAAAATCGGGGAGATACCTGCATATAAGCCGATACCGATTCCTCCGAAAGAGGCATGCGTAATTCCTCCACTGATAAACACCAGTCGGCGGGTAACGATATACGTGCCTATAATTCCACAGGCAATGCTGGCAAACAGACTTCCCAGCAGGGCATGTTGGAAAAACGTATAATGAAATAGTTCTAATACATTCATTGGTGAATAGCAGCTTAGTGAAAACGACGTTCTCCGACAATCAGGAACAGTTCATCTTTCAGTTCGTCAGGAATTTCTATTCCGCGGAGTTGCAGGCTGCGGCACCAGCCGGCTACCTCTTCCTCCTTCATGGTATACATGATTTCCCGGAACTCATTGATTTCCTCTTCCGTGTAGTTGTCCGACGGATGTCCCTTGAAGCGGTCCAGCTCCTCATCGTCGTAATATTCTATTTGTTTGCTGACAGCTGCCAGCAGACTCTCTTTTCACAAATCTCATGCTGTCCGCAGCATTCTTCGTCCACGGTTTTTATTTCGGGGGCTTCTTTCAGTTCCCCTCGTTCTATTTTTTTCTGGATAGAGCGGTTGTAAAAGAATCCGGCTATCAATCCGAAAATGACTACTCCAATTAAAATAATGACAAGAATCCACATAATGAATCAGATTAAGTTGGGTGATACGAAAACCTGCCGTCAGTAAATCTTCCCAGAACCGGGGATAAGACTTGGATACGACGTGCGGATTGCGGATGCGTAATGCACTGTTACAGAGGGCAGCTGGTGCGAAAGCCATGGCCATGCGATGATCCTCATACGTGTCGATGGCAGGCGATTCATCCGGAGCACATCGGGTACCGTTCCATGAAGTACGGAACCTTCACTTTCTTCCAGTACATAACCTAATTTACGCATTTCGGCAATTAAGGCAGCCATCCGGTCGGTTTCCTTGATTTTCAGACTTTGCAGTCCGGAAAAGCGGAAGGGGATTCCCAACATGGCGCAAGTCACCACGAAGTTTGTGCCAGGTCTGGCTGGTTCACAAATTATATTCCATTCGGTCGGTATGCGTATGTGTTTGTTTCAATGTCACGCTGTTTCCTTCTCTTTGCGTGCAGACACCCAACTGCTCAAACAGCTCAGCCACTTTAGCATCCCCTTGCGGACTCTGTGCAAACAGTCCGGGAAGCGTTACGACAGCTTCATGCTTGGATAATGCTACGATCTCATACCAGTAGGAAGCCGCACTCCAGTCACTTTCCACGTAGTAAGGAACAGGATGATAAGGCTGTGGAGCCACCTGCAAGGTATGGTCGGATGTCCATTCGGCTTTTGTCCCAAAATCTTTCATCACTTTCAGCGTCAGGTTGATGTAAGGGCGTGAAATAATTTCTCCTTCCAGTTCCAGGTTCAAGCCGTGTGCCAGCATCGGTCCTATCATCAGCAGGGCCGAGATATATTGCGAACTGACATTTCCCGGAAGACAGAGTGAATGTCCTTCCAGTGCCTTTCCCGTAATCTTTAACGGGGGATAACCTTCATTTTCCGTGTATTCAATCTGCGCCCCCAGACTTCTCAAGGCATCCACTAAAATCTTGATAGGCGTTGTCTCATCCGTTCGGTTCCGGTCAGTACATGTGTACCGGGAGTTACGGACAAATAAGCCGTCAGAAAACGCATGGCCGTACCGGCAGCCATGATGTCAATCGTTTCCGGCATGTGTGTCAATGCTTCTATCATTACGCGCGTATCATCGCAGTCCGACAGGTTCTCCGGACGGCATGTACTGCCCGCCAGTGCATTGATGATAAGTGCCCTGTTGCAGATACTTTTAGAAGAAGGCAACTGAATACAAGTCTGTATGTCAGCCGGTGGGGTGATTTCTATACACTTCATGGTTTAATCAAATCTTTGTGACGCAAAGATACATAAAATTTTCATTCTGCTTTATGTGCATGACTGGCTATATACTCTCCCGGTTTCATTCCGAATTGTTTCTGGAAACACTTGCTGAAATAAGACGGATTATTGAATCCCACCATGTAGCTTACCTCATTGATGCGGTACTGGTTTTCCAGCAAGAGGGAAGCCGCTTTCTTCAGTCGGATAATCTGAATCATTTCATTCGGCGTCGTATTGGCCAGTCCTTTGATTTTCACAAACAATCCGGAACGCTGATACACAATTTCTCGGCCAAGAAGTCGACTGACAGTTCTTCGTTGTTCAGGTTCTCTTCAATTAGGTGGTTCATCTTCTCCAAAAATACCTTATCGTTCTGGTTGGCCGCAATGGAGTTGATGGAAACAGTCGGCATTTGTGAGAACTTTTGTCGTAACTGCAAACGCAGTTCTAACAGGTTTTTGATGCATGCCTCCAGATATTGCAATGAGAACGGTTTCTCGATATAGGCATCTGCCCCACAATTCATACTCGTAATCTTGGCTTCCGTATCGGTCTTTGCCGTAAGCAGGATAAACGGAATGTGACTGGTCAGCTGATTGTTTCGTACCGCTTTACACAAATCAATTCCATTCATGTTCGGCATCATCCAGTCGCTGATAATCAGGGCCACTTCCTGTTCCTTCAGCTTGTTGAGCGCATCCACCCCATCTACAGCCGTCACAATGGTATAGCTGGTCTGAAGTGAGAAGAGAGGAAGTGTAGCATATCTTCGTTATCATCTACAATCAGCATGATGGGGAGCACCTTCTGCGACATGGAAGCTGTGGCATTCTGCTCTGGGATAATATCTTCCGGAAGCGGACTGCCTGCCTGATTTTCTTCCTCTTCAGCCGATAGGTTTTCCTGTTTTTGAGGAAGAGTAATCATAAATGAAGAACCATGCCCTTGCTGGGAAGTTACCTTGATCTGTCCATGATGTGCTTCTACAATCCCTTTTACGATGCTGAGTCCGATACCGGTTCCCGGTTTGTTCTCTGAAGCCTGATAGAAAGGTTTGAAAATCTTTTTCAATTCCTCTTCATTCATTCCTTTTCCATTGTCTTTTACTTCTATGGAGAAGGTCTGTTTTCGGGATGTTCCTGAAAACGGACCTCAATCCTGCTTTGCGTATATTTGTTGGCGTTTGTCAGCAGGTTGCTTAGCACCTTGGTAAGTGCTTCCTTATCTACATCCGCATGGAAATGCTCATCAGGATAAGTGACGGAGAAACTCACTCCATTTTGTTGAAGCGTTGGCGAAAAACGTTCACATACAGCCTGCATCAGTTCTTTGATGGATTGTGAGCTGAACTTCATCCGTATTTCTTTTTGTTCCACTTTTCGGAAATCCAGTAACTGATTTACCAGGTACAGCAACCGTTGGCTGTTACGGTCGATAATCTCCAGTTCCTGACGTTCGTTGGTAGGAATATGGGTTGATTGCATGATTTTTTCCAACGGTCCGATGATGAGTGATACCGGCGTACGTATCTCATGCGCAATCATGGTAAAGAAATTAATTTTAGCTTCGTGAATTTCTATTTCCTTTTTGCTGTTCAGCTCGTCAATGGCTTTGGCATGTTTCTTCTCACTGCGCCGTATGACGTAGCGTAGCAAAAGACCTAGGGCAAGCAAGAACAGCAACACATAGCCAATCTTGAAAGGCAGAGACAGATAGAAAGGCGGATGTACAATGATACGGATGGAAGTTCCTTCTTCGTTCCATATATTGTCATTGTTGGAGGCTTTCACTCTAAAGGTGTACGTGCCTGCCGGAAGGTTGGTATAGGTGGTGCTGTGCTGTGAACCTACATAGTTCCAGCCTTTGTCAAATCCTTCCAGCATGTAGCATACTGATTTTTCTGTGGAGTGCAATAACTTAATGCCGCATAATTCAGGGTAATGACATTGTCTTTATAAGAAAGATGAATTTCTTTCAGATGGTCGATGGCTTCCGGTAATGTACCGTCTTTTTGTGTGTCAATTTTCTGATTGAAAATTTCCAGGCTGGTCAATACTACATTCGGTTTTTGTGTATTGAGTTTCAATTGGTGAGGATAGAAGGTATTAAAACCGTTGATGCTTCCAATATAGAACTCACCGTTGCGTGTTTTTAACGCAGAGGCCATGATGAATGCTTCACTTTGCAGCCCGTCGCTTTTAGTGAAAATCTGAGTCTCTTGTGTGGCTGGAGTATATTTCACCAGTCCTTTGGCAGTGGTAAGCCACAGGCAGTCTTCTCCTTCCAAGATGGCATTGATACACTCGTTGGGAAGTCTAAGTGGCTGGTAAGTAAATATATCTTTAAGGGGATTATATAAGTACAGTCCTTCGCTGGTTGCAGCCCAGATTTCATTGTCTTTATTAATGCATAGATGGTTGACAGTTAGGCTATTGAAACCTTTTTCCAGACCATATTTTTCCCATTCCTTATTCTTTTGTGGAGAATATCGGAACAGTCCTTTTCCTTGAGTGGCAATCCAAAGATTTCCTTTGGCATCCTCTACAATTTCAATAATAAGTGCTTCTAAATGTTTAATAGGGGTAAAATGTTGTTTTTGTGCGTCGTATTGACAAATTCCATTCATTGAGCCTGTCCAAATTTGTCCTTGACTGTCTTTAAAAATAGAATAGATGCTATTTTCATCCAGACCATTTGTGGTATTATAATTCTTGATTTTTCCTGTTTGTGCATTTAGGACTTGTATACCGTCTCCGTATGTGCCTATCCATAAATCCTTATCTATCATGCAGAGTGCATGTAAGTTATGTTTATTCAACTTTTTTCTTCCATTAAAATCTAAAAATTGCATTGTGGAAGGATTGAAGCAACTGAGTCCTGAATCATCGGATGCAATCCAGATATTTCCATTTTCTCCTTCACAGAAACGGCTGATAATTCGACTGTTGAAGTAAGGAATGTCGCTGGATTCGGAGTAGCCGTTGAATTGTCCGCAGTAGGGGGAAGATAGCTTATCCCATTGTAATAGGTTCCAATCCATACTCCTCCTTCCCTGTCTTTTAGGATAGGATAGATAAATTTATCGGACAATGATTTTTCGCTATCTCCGTAATTATCATAGAGAAAACTTCATGGGTGACAGGATTAAATATCGTAAGTCCGTCGTCTGAACCTATAAACAGCAGTTCTGGAGAGTATTCAAGAATGGAATGAATATGTAATATTCCTTTTCCTTCTGTCAGGTATTTCTCTACTTGTTTTGTTTGTGGGTCGAGTTTCCAGAGGCCTTTATCCCAGGTTCCTATCCAAATATAGTGTGAATTGTCTTCCCATAGTGCCATGGAGTAGACGCCTTCTGTTTCTCCTTCAATCGTATAAGTTTCAAATGTGTTGTTTACTTTATTTAGTTTGCAAAGTTGATAGGGGCCTGATAGCCATATATTGTTTTGTTCGTCATTAAGTATACGGATTACAATATTGTCGTTTTGTGGTATTTCAAACTGGGTGAGTTTATCGGTTTGTGTGTTAAATAGAAAGATACCTTGTTTGTGTGTGGCAATCCATATATTTCCAGCTTTATCTTGAATAATATGTGTAATCCATGAAGTGATAGAGGTTTTGTCACTTGTTTGTTTGACAAATGGGGTAAATGTATCTTTAACTTGATTGTAGATGAATACGCCGTTGTCCGTTCCTAACCATAGCTTTTTGTCGGTAGTTTCGCAAATGGTATTGATTGAATTGGCGTGGAAATTGGAATAGAGTGGATTGTTTTTTTGATAAAGGGTAAATTGGTTACCGTCAAAACGGTTTAATCCATTTTCTGTACCTATCCAGATATATCCCTTTTGGTCTTGGAATAAGTTGAAATATTATTGGATGAAACTCCGTTTTCAATATTATAATGGCGAAAATGGAACTGGGTAGGTAATATAGCATAGCCACATAGGTGGATTGATAGGCTAATGATTAGACAGTAAAAGGATTTCATACGTGTTGTTTTCTTTTTAAATCTTTACAAAGATGACTAAAACATACGAATAAAGCATATAAAATAGTATAGAAAAATAATGTAAAAGTCTAATTAAAGATTCCGGAGCATTGTCTTGAACTCTCCGGTATATTTTTTAGAAGTCTTCAGCCTATTCCGTGAAATGCCCTGATATATTCTCTGTTTCACAGTGCGGGATTTGTATCCCACACTGTGAAATATATATCCCACACTGTGGTTTTTGTATTTCACAGTGTGAAACAGAGAATTTGTTTCCATATTTCCTTCTTTATCTAAGGATGTGTGGAAGAATTATTACTATGATATTATTCTTACAAGGTGCTGATGCTGTTCAGCTGTCAGTATAATAATGGCGGCAGGAAGAATGAGTGTCTGCATGATAGATGCTAAAATAGTCCTGAAACATATCAAAAAAATCTAATGTAATTGTATAACTAGTTGGATTATAGAGTGTTATCATGTTTTAGATATACGTAGGATACCGACTATTTTGGTAGTGGAATGGATGATATTTTTATCACTCCAATCTTTAAACTTCTACATTTGCAACAAACGAATAAAGAACCCAATTTATATAATATGAAGAACAAGCTTTTGATATTGATGAGTGGTGTCGCTGTGCTGGGAATCACTTCCTGCACAAAACCGGCCTATCAGCAACCGGATGCTCCTATTCAGGAAGTTCCGTTTACCCAAGTACATATTAATGATGGTTTTTGGTTGCCCCGTATTGAAACAAACCGTACGGTTTCTATTCCTTCCGCTTTCAAGGAATGTGAGAAGAACGGCCGTTTCGATAACTTTGCTATTGCAGGCGGTTTTAAAAAAGGGGAACATCGTGGTGATTTTTCTTTTGATGATACTGACCCGTATAAGGTAATAGAAGGAGCGTCTTATTCATTGGCGGTGAAGTATGACCCTCAGCTTGATCATTATTTGGATAGTGTAATCAATATCATTGCAGCAGCTCAGGAACCGGACGGATACCTGACTACCTGTGTGACAAATAAGTGCTATCGACTTTCTGGTTGGTGGGGACATTCTAAATGGGAAAAACTGAACAGTCATGAGTTGTATAACAGTGGTCACATGTATGAGGCTGCCGTAGCACATTATCGGGCTACGGGCAAGCGTACATTCCTTGATGTAGCCATCAAGAATGCTGACCTGGTTTGCAAGGTATTCGGACCGGGTGAAGGACAGAAACATGTGCCGTCAGGCCATCCTATTGTGGAAATGGCATTGTGTAAATTATATAAGGTAACGGGTGACAAGAAATACCTTGACATGGCCCGTTATTTTGTGGAAGAAACCGGACGTGGAACAGACGGACACAAATTGAGCGAATACAGCCAGGACCACAAACCTATTCTCCAGCAGGATGAAATTGTAGGTCATGCGGTACGTGCTGGATACCTTTATTCTGGTGTAGCCGATGTGGCAGCTCTGACAAATGATACGGCTTATTTTCATGCGTTGACCCGTTTGTGGGATAATCTGGTGAGCAAGAAACTGTATATCACCGGAGGTATGGGGTCCAGAGCTCAGGGAGAAGGTTTCGGCCCGAATTATGAATTGCAGAATCATACTGCCTATTGTGAGACTTGTGCAGCCATTGCCAATGTGTACTGGAACTACCGTATGTTCCTAGCCACGGGTGATTCTAAGTATGTGGATGTGCTGGAACGTGCCTTGTACAACGGCGTGATTTCAGGTGTTTCTCTGAGCGGTGACAAATTCTTTTATGACAACCCGCTGGAATCTATGGGGAGAACACGAACGCCAGCGCTGGTTTGGCTGTGCCTGCTGTCCGGGTAATGTAACCCGCTTTATGGCTTCCGTACCAAGTTATGCGTATGCCACCCAGCAGAATGACATTTATGTGAACCTCTATATTCAGGGTAAGGCAGAAATGCAGACCGCAGACAATAAGGTAACATTGGAACAGACTACCGAATATCCGTGGAACGGAAAAGTAACCATCAAGGTTACTCCTGAAAAAGAAGGTAAATTCGCTATTCGTCTCCGTATCCCGGGATGGACTAAAGCAGCTCCTGTAGCTTCTGACTTGTATGCATATACCGATGCGGCCAAGAAATATACATTGAAGGTAAACGGCTCGGCTACACGTGGAGCAGAAGGTGACGGCTACGAAACTATCGTACGTACATGGAAGGCTGGTGATGTAATTGAACTGGAAATGCCGATGGACGTCCGTCGCATCAAAGCCAACGATAAAGTGGAAGTAGACCGTGGAATGGTAGCATTGGAACGTGGACCGATTATGTTCTGCCTGGAAGGAAAAGATCAGCCTGACAGCATCGTATTCAATAAATTTATTCCGAATGATACTCCGATAGAAGCTTCTTACGAAGCCAATCTGTTGAACGGGGTGATGGTATTGAAAGGTACCGCAAAGGAAGTTGAAAAAGACGGTACAGTGAAAGACGTTGCATTCAAGGCCATTCCTTATTCTACATGGAACAACCGCGGAGCCGACCAGATGGAAGTATGGATTCCGGAATCAAAAGAATATGCAACTCCAACTCCCGAGCCGACCATTGCTTCAAAGGCACAGACATTCACCATTCAGGCTGCAATCCAGAAAGATGCGCCCGAGTCGCAGCTGTGATGTCCTACGCATGGGGCGTGAACGACCAGTGGGAGCCGAAACGTTCTTCAGATACTTCCAAACCTTATTTCTACTGGTGGCTGAAGAATGGTACGGTTGAGTCTCTGGCCTACGAGTTCGACAAGCCTTACACCGTATCAAAAGTGGAAGTTTACTGGCTGGATTTCGACCATTACGACGGTGATTTCCGTGTACCGCAAAGCTGGACATTGTATTACAAGTCTGGAAACAGCTGGAAAGAAGTAGAAACAAGTGATAAATATGGTGTAGAAAAAGACAAGTACAACGTGGTTAATTTCAAACCGGTTCAGACTACCGGATTGAAAATCTCGGCACAGCTTCAGAAAGGAGCGTCGGGAGGTATTATTGAATGGAAAGTAGAGTGATTATTAACCCTTAAATACAAACGAAATGAATACACATTTAAATCGCATGTTGTTTAGTCGCGCATTTGTAAAAGTGTCGGCATGTGTGGTGCTTTCTGCAGGTTGTTTACCAATGGCAGCTTATGCGGAATCTGTTGAAGCACCGGTGGTAGAGAGTGTCTTGCAGCAAAAGGCAATCTCTGGTAAGGTGGTCGATTCGAAAGGAGAATCCATTATTGGTGCGAATATTATGGAAAAAGGCACTACGAATGGTACAATTACAGATTTTGATGGAAACTTTAGTTTGAATGTGGCTGCCAATGCAGTACTTCAGATTAGTTATATTGGTTATAAGACGCAGGAAATTCCTGCCAGTCAGTTGAAGGCAGGTGCTGTCATTACCTTGAAAGAAGATACGGAAGTGATGGACGAAGTCGTTGTAATCGGTTACGGTACACAGCGTAAAGGTGATGTGACCAGTGCGATTTCTTCTGTAAAAGCGGAAGACTTTACAGTAGGTAAAGTGGGCGATGCTGCCGATTTGATTAAAGGTAAGGTTGCCGGTTTGACCATTGCAAAAGGTTCTGGTGACCCGAATGCCACTTCTACCATTCGTTTGCGTGGTGTTATCTCCGTAAATGGTAGTACCACTCCTTTAATTTTGATAGATGGAGTAGAAGGTGATTTAGGTACGGTTGCTCCTGAAAATATTGAGGCTATTGATGTGTTGAAGGATGCCTCTGCCGCAGCTATTTACGGTACACGAGGTGCAAATGGTGTGATTTTGATTACTACAAAAACCGGTAAGCGTGAAGCACATACTACTGCTTCTTATTCGGGCTACGTTTCAGCTTCTCAGTTTGGTAAAAAACTGGAATTTATGACGGCAGAAGATGTACGTGCAGGAAAGACAAACTTTACGGATAAAGGATATGATACCGACTGGCTGGATGCCATCAGCCGGACTGGTTTCACTCACAATCATAACTTTAATATCACGGGTGGAACCAAGCAGACTACTTATTCTGCTGACTTTACCTATCGTAAGGAAGATGGTGTTATCATGAATACCTACGCGGAAGATATGCGTATGCGTTTCGATGTATCACACTGGATGCTGAATGATATGTTGAGGGTGAATTTGAATATGGTGAAGAAATGGCATAAGAATAGTGCGACAAATGCAACCAATACAGACCAGTCTAACATTTACCGTCAGGCAATTGCCCGTAATCCGACAGCTCCTATTTATAATGAGGATGGTTCATATAATGAAGACTTCGGAGTAAGCTACTATTATAATCCTGTAAGTATGCTGGAAGAACGTTTGGGAGATTATACTTACGAAGAAACACGTGCAACTGGTAATATCACTTTTGAACCGATTAAGGGATGGCAGACTAATTTGATGCTGGCTACCAGTCGTTTCGGAGCGCATGATAAAGGGTATAATACAAGTGAGTATTATGGAAGTGAATTAGGAGGTTATAATGGGTATGCTTATCATACCAATGATGATACACGAACAGATAACCTGGAAATCACTTCAAAGTATGATTTCACAAAAGGAAAACATCGTATGAATGCGTTGGTAGGTTATAGCTATCAGTATTATAAATACGAACGTAACTATTCAAGCAACTATGACTTCCCTAATGACTTTTTCTTGTGGAATAATATGGCATCTGGTACTTACCTGAAAGAAGGAAAGGCTGGATTGGGAAGTGAAGCGAGTGAAAATACATTGATTGGTTTCTTTGGTCGTGTGAGCTATGCATACGATAACCGTTATAACTTGTTGGTAAGCGTACGTCGGGAAGGTTCATCAAAATTTGGTGCCGACAATAAATGGGGTACGTTCCTTCTGCATCTTTGGGATGGACTATCAGTAATGAACAGTTTATGAAAGATCTTACCTGGTTGAATAACTTAAGTTGCGTGCTGGTTTCGGTATTACCGGTGTAATTCCGAATGAGCCTTACCAGTCATTGACACGTTATGCGTATGAAACGTATTATAAAGACGGAGATACCTGGAAGCAAGGGTTGAAAGTGCAGTCTAATCCTAATGCTAAATTGAAATGGGAAAAATCTACGGAATTTAATGTGGGTTTGGACTGGAGTGTATTGGATGACCGTTTGGGTGGTTCTATCGATGTATATAATAAAAAGACTACCGATTTGCTGTTCTGGTACAGTGTACCGACTCCTCCAAACTTGTATAATACGACATTGGCAAATGGTGGCTCCGTACGTAACCATGGTGTGGAAATTGCTATCAATGCCGTACCGGTTCGGACAAAGAACTTTGAATGGAAAACGGTAGTGACATTGGCACATAATGCAAGTAAACTGCTGAGCCTGTCAATGAGCTTTATGAAACAGACAGTTACATGAATGTAGGTGGATTAGGAGAGCCTATCAGTGTAACTACCCATCGTATGGAAGAAGGACGTCCTTTGGGTGAATTCTGGGGACTGAAATCAGTGGGAGTTTCTGAAAACGGTTTGTTCCTGATTGAAAAACCGGATGGAGAAGTGGTTGAATTTACCACTGCGATGGCACAGGATGATGCTTACAAGCAATATCTGGGTAATGGTCTGCCAAAAGTTTATTTAGGATGGAGCAATACCTTCTCTTATAAAAACTGGGACTTGAGCATGCAGTTTACCAGTCAGTTAGGCTTCAAGATATTGAATGAACCGCGTGCTTATTATGAAAATAACTCCCACGCTTATAACAGACTGAAATCAGTGGAAGAAGCTCCTTATGGTGGTCAGTACACTTTGTCTTCTTCACAGGCTCAGACGTTCGTAAGCTACTATCTTGAGAATGGTAATTTCTTGAAACTGACAAACTTGACTTTGGGCTATACTTTCCCACTCAAGAAAGATAATAAGTGGATTAAAGGTGTACGTGCTTATTTGTCTGGTGATAACTTGTTCTGCATTACAGGATATTCAGGACTGGATCCGGAATTGTCAAATCCGTATCCTACTTATGCAGGAATTGATGCGCGTGACAAATATCCTTCACTTCGTTCATTTACCTTTGGTCTTAATTTAACCTTCTAATATTAAGCTGATTATGAAATCAAAATTATATAAATCATTAGCATGTTCAATGTTAGGTGCAAGTATGCTTACTTTAGGCAGTTGTACCGACTTGAGCGAAACGATTTACAGTGAGATTGCCAGTGAGCAATATGAGTTTTCCGAAAGTGACAACCAGGGCCAGTTTGCTACGGTATATTCTTCTTTGCGTGACTTTTACTGGGCATGGTATGGCTATGCGGACCTGGACATCTGTACAGACTTATGGTGTATTCCCTTGCGCCTTGGTGTAGGTTGGGGAGATTTGTATATCAGTTTCCACAAACATGAGTTTCATGCCGGGTTAGGTCACTTGAGTGGTTTGTGGACGAACGGGTACGCCGGAATTACGGCCTGCAATAAGTTGCTGGATCAAACGGAGTCTTTGAAACTGACCGATTCACAGGTTGCTCAATTACGTGCATATCGTGCATTGTACTATTATCTCCTTTTTGATTTGTTCCGTAACATTCCGTTGGAGACTACTTTCTATAACAATCCGGAAGGTTATCAGCCAAAACAGGCTACTCCACAAGAAATGTGGGATTTCATTATTGGGGAATTAAACGATGTGAAAAATGCTTGCGGAACAGATATAAAAGCCGGAAAGAATGGAGAAATGAACAATTATGTGGTGCACATGATTCTGGCAAAAATGTATCTGAATCACAATGCATGGTTCAATAACCATTCAGATAATTCATATTACGAAAAATGTATTGATGAACTTGAACCAATTTTAGCAGAGAGTCAATATCAGCTGGCTCCTAATTATGAAGACAACTTCAAGGAAGACATTACTACTTCTCCGGAAATTATTTTCGGTATTCCGTTTGAATATTTGTATGCAGGTGGTAACTATTTTGCTAACCTTTGGATGAACGAGGCCGGACGTGCTACATGGCAGTTTACAGGATGGGCAACCGGCGGTGGTGGTGCGTTGAACCAGTTCCTGGATACTTATAAAGGTATTCAGGTAGATTATGCTACAAATAAAGCTACCGCAACAGACAAACGATTTGGTTTATGCTGGATTGGTGGTCCGCAGGTGGACTATGCCGGTGAGAAGATTATGGTAGACGGTACTCAGTTGAACTATACATATAATATGCGTAGTATTGATAATCCGGGATGTTATTCAATGGAAGGTTACCGTTTGCAGAAATATGAAATTCTGGAAGGTGACTGGGGAAGTTCATACGATGATATTCCGTTCTTCCGTCTGGCCGATGCCAAAATGATGAAAGCAGAATGCTTGCTTCGTTTGGGCGGATATAAAGGTGAGACAAAAGAAGATGCTGCAGAACTGGTAACAGAAGTGCGTAGACGTGCCTTTGACAATGAGGCTGATGCGAAGCGTACTGTGGCAGACCTGGAAGGAAATAGTGTATATAAGTATGGCTACTGGGAAAACACAGCCAAGCAAGACGAAAGTGATAATATCACAAGCGAACTGGATACTAATGGTGATATTGAATTAGGAGGATTGCTGGATGATTTGGCATGGGAATTTGTTGCTGAACACCATCGTCGTCAGGACTTGATTCGTTTCCGTCTGAAAAACAATCCACAGCAGAATGTGTATAACGGTAAATCTTGGTTCTGTAAGAAAGCGATTACCGGTAATGGCCATGAGGCAGATATTTTCCCGATTTATCGAGATATTTTGAATGGAAACGTGAACTTGGTACAAAATCCTGGATATTCAGAATAAGGAATCTTATTTCATACGGAAAGTAAACGTGATTGAATTATAAAATATGAGATTATGAAAAAAAATATATTATCAATATTTTGTTGTTTGTCGTTGTTGACACTTGCTTCATGTAGTGACGATTATAACGATGCTTCAACAAAACATGTATATGGGGAAAATGAGGACCCTTATTTGAAGGTAGATGAAGACGCTCAGATTACTCAGACTGCAACCTTCAAGATTAATATCGCCTCTTCTACTACTCAGACTGTGGTCAAATTGGAGGATTATGCCGAACAGTTTGAAACTCAATTGGGAATGAGTGTAGATGGAGTGTTGAGCGGTTTAGAAGATGGAAGCGTAGTTTTTTATCCGATTAATGCCTCTCGAAACAAATGGACGAAGACTGCTTATACAAAGGATGATTCAGGCTGGTATTTTAACTCAGCCAACCAGCCTTGTGCGGCAGATGATGCAGACCGAAAAGCAACTGTTACTTTGGATAAAACAGCCAAGTCATTAATAGCTGCGGTTACTCCGGAAGCGGGAGGAGGAACTTCTTTGCAATTGAATGTCGGTTTTGCGAAAAACGGTCCGGATTTTGACGATTACGTTCGTTTTACATTTAATCTGTCAGTAGACGATCCGACATACATCTATATGGATTATACCTTCTCTTATGATGGAGCCTATACCATTGAACTTCCGGAAGATTACGCAAGTAATATCGAGGATGTCTTTGGGATGAGTTTCAGTGAATTTAATGATGCGCTAATGCGGGAGAGATTCAGTTTGCACTGGCCGATCCGGCTACACAAGAATGGATTAATAGAGGAACTCCTGCAACGACATATTATACAAATTTAGCGGGACAGGTTACTCAGGCAGATGCGGATGATTTCGCGGTTTCAGCTGCGTATGAAACGAATTCGAATGGAGTTGAATCTTTAATCTTTAAGTATAATAATACATTGGCTGAAGGTACAACCGGACAAATTTGTGTAGGTTTCGTTGACAAGAATGACGAGGGTAAAGCAATGAAATTTATGATTAGTTATTATATTGGCGCATTAGGAAAGTAGTGACGTTGTTTTAATAATAGTAATGAAGAGAATCCTGCTATAAGTTGAATAGTGGGATTCTTTTTTTAGAATTTATTGTATGCTTATGAGATATATTGTTGCTTGTCTTTTTGCGGTATGGGCTTCTGTTGTTTTTTCTCAATCGGTATGTCCCGTTGATTTATGTAACAATAAGTTGAGGGGTAAGGAAATCTACATTCCCAAAGATTTGCAGGGGATGGACCTTCAGGACCCGGAATCTAAATGGAGCTATCATCGGATGTGTTGTACGGATAATGTGGTGGTGTTTTGGGAGAAAGGTTTCGGTAACGATCTGCCAATCCTCCTCAGTTGGAAGGGCATGACATGCATGTAGATTTGAATAACCTGACGGACAAACTGGAATACTTCTATACGTTCTTCCGTGATTCTTTGCGGTTCACAAAACCGGGTTCGAAAAGTGACCGTTACCGGATGATGGTGATGATTAATTATTCACTGGAAGGAACGGCCTACGGAGGGGATTATGACCAGCAGATTGGTGCACTATGGGCGGCTCCTAATCGTATACAGGATGAGAAATTGAACTGCGTGGCACATGAATTAGGACATAGCTTTCAGGCACAGATTTCGTGTGACGGAGAGGGAGAGGCCTGGGGTGGTTCCGGCTTTTTCGAAATGGCATCGCAGTGGATGTTATGGCAGGTGAATCCGGACTGGCAGACGGATGAACGCTATCACTGGGAAGCTTTTACAAAGTTGACGCACAAGGCTTATCTGCACTTGGAGAATATTTATCACTCACCGTATATTCTGGAGTCTTGGGGGATGAAGCGAGGACGCCCGATTATTGCAGAGCTTTTCCGTCAGGGCAAGAGAGGGGAAGACCCGGTGATGACTTACAAGCGCATGACGGGATTGTCGCAGGAAGCTTTCTGTGATGAGATGTTTGATGCCTGCCGGCATTTGATTAACTGGGATTTTGACAGGGTGTGGAAAAATACGCGTCCTTATGCGAACAAGTACACTTGCAAGTTGACAGCTCAATCGGATGGATGGTATCAGGTGGCCGCCGAAAATTGTCCGGAGAATTATGGATTTAATGCCATTCCGTTGAGGGTGCCGGAACCGGGAGCAAAGGTGGAGTTGCAGTTTGAAGGATTAAATGGAAAGCAAGGCGGATATGTATCGGTACATCCGGAAAAGGCCGGTTGGCGATATGGGTTTGTAGCCGTCAAAGCTGACGGGAAGAGTATATATGGTGAAATGTCTGCCGATAAGAAAGGAAAACTCACTTTTAAGGTGCCTGAAAACGAGAAGTTAGTATATTTGTGGTTGGTAGTGATGGGGGCACCAGAGGAGCATTGGATAAATCCCTCACCGGAAAGTGGGGAAAAAGATGCACAGTGGCCTTATCGCATCAGACTGAAAGGAACGGATTTAAAGAACTAATTTTATTGGGGTATGTTTGCAAAAGAAACGTATGTCGCTCGCAGGCGGCAATTAAAGGAGAGCATAGGCTCCGGCTTATTGCTCTTTTTAGGGAATGACGAGTGTGGAATGAATTATGAAGACAACACGTATAATTATCGGCAGGATTCTTCATTCCTCTATTTCTGGGGATTGTCATACGCTGGTCTGGCGGCTGTGATTGACATTGACGAGGGCCGTGAAATCATTTTGGTGATGAACTGACCATTGACCATATCGTGTGGATGGGAACGCAGCCAACTTTACACGAGAAGGCACAGCGGTGGGAGTAACGGAAACCTTGCCACTGGCTGAACTGAAGAAGTACGTAGAGAAGGTGGTGGCACAGAAACGTACGGTGCATTATCTTCCGCCTTATCGGGCAGAGCATCGCCTGAAGCTGATGGACCTGTTAGGGGTAAAGCCGGGAGCAGAGATGCCTTCTATTCCGTTTATCAAAGGGATTGTGAACCTGCGAAATTATAAGACGGAAGAAGAGATTGCAGAGATTGAACGCGCATGTGATGTGACGGCTGAAATGCATCTGGAGGCAATGCGTGTGCTGCGTGTCGGGATGAAGGAACATGAGGTGGCTGCGGCATTGGAAGCAGTGGCTCAGGCGCATGGATGTAACTTGTCTTTCCCGACCATTACTACGGTATGCGGACAGACTCTTCATAATCATTATCATGGGCATACGGTAAAGGAAGGGGATATGTTGCTGGTGGATGCCGGAGCTGAGACGGCATGGGGTATGCAGGTGATATGTCTTCTACTATCTGTGCGGGAAAGAAAATTACCAGTCGGCAGAAGGATATTTATGATATTCAGGTGGCTGCGCATCAGGCAGCGGTGAATGCTTTGAAGCCCGGGGTATATTTCCGTGATGTGTATGACTTGTCCTGTCGGGTAATTTGTGAAGGCTTGAAAGGGCTGGGACTGATGAAAGGAAATCCGGCAGATGCGGTAGAACAGGGGGTACATGCCATGTTCTTCCCTTGCGGACTGGGGCACATGATGGGACTGGATGTGCATGATATGGAAAATCTCGGGGAGGTATGGGTTGGCTATGACGGACAGCCTAAGAGTACGCAGTTCGGGCGTAAGTCGTTGCGTCTGGCTCGTAAGCTGGAACCGGGTTTTGTGCTGACCATTGAGCCGGGTATCTATTTATTCCGGAACTGATGGATTACTGGAAAGCAGAGCATCGTTTTACCGATTTCATTAATTATGAGAAACTGGAAAGTTATCGGGACTTTACGGGGCTGCGTAATGAGGAGGATTACCTGATTACGGCTACCGGAGCACGGAGACTGGGTAAGAAGATTCCTTTGACAACGGAAGAAGTGGAGGCAATGAGATGACGAACGATAGTAAAGCGATTGCGTGCGCCTGTGTGGCGGTGTTGAGCTGGTCGACGGTGGCCACGGCTTTCAAGATGGCCTTGCGTTATCTGACGCATTTCGAGATGTTGTGGGTAGCCAGCCTGACTTCACTGGTGATATTTGCGGTGTTGCTGACTGCACAGCGGAAATGGAGATTGCTTGGGAATCTGACTGGGAAACAATGGCTGTATTATGCCGGACTGGGACTGCTGAATCCGGTGCTTATTACTTGGTGCTGTTCAAGGCATACGATTTGCTTCCTGCGCAGGTGGCGCAGCTATTAACTATGCCTGGCCGATTGTGCTGCTGATTTATTGGCTTTGTTTGCCGGACAACCTATACCTAAGAAGAAATACATCGGTATGTTTGTTTCTTTGGCGGGAGTCGCTTGATCTCAATCGGTACCGGATTTAACGGAGAGATGAGTGTATCGACCGAGGGGTTTCTATTGGCGGCACTGAGTGCTGTGCTGTGGGCTACCTACTGGATGCTGAATAACCGGAATAAGGTACAGACGATGGTAGTGTGGTTTTGTTTTTGACTTTCTTATTTGGTTCGGTTTATTTGTCAGTAGGAGCTTTATTCTGTGGGTTGAACTTGAGTTCGCTGACCGGTGTGTTGTCGGGCATGTACGTCGGAGGATTTGAAATGGGAATTCCTTTTATTTTCTTCGGACTGGCCATGCGGAAAACTTCCAATCCGGCTTTGATAAACCAGTTGTGTTACTTGTCGCCCTTCATGTCATTGTTCTTTATTTCTGTCGTGTTGGGCGAGCAGATTGTGTTTACTACTTACATCGGACTGGTGATGATTGTGTTGGGAATCGTCTTCAATCAGTATTTTGTAAAAAGTTCTAATCAGGCAAAAATCGTCCAATAGGATGAAAAAATAGTATAGAATCGCCTCTCCTGAGTGCAGGAGGGGCGATTTTGGGATAATATTGTTATCGTTTCAGACTTCAATGGCAGAGAGTTATCCGTTTATCTTTTTTCTTTGCAATTGGAAAAATATTCTATGATATGAAAAATACATCGTTAATCGTAAGTGCTGTTTTATGGCTTTGCAGCTGTCTTTCCATGATGGCAGCCGGAAATAAAGTATATGTGGTGCAGTCGCCCGACAAGCAGGTGAAAGTGGAAATCTCTGCGGGTACGGACGGACTGGTTTATTCTGTATATCATAAAGACTCTCTTATTGTTGTTGATAGTAAATTAGGGTTAATTCAAGAAGGAAAGACACCTGCTCTGGCGGGTGGGGCGAAGTGATTTCTGCCAAGACTAAAAAGATTTTTCAGGACATTGATGCACCTTTTTATCGCTTCAAGTCGTTTCAGGCAGTTTGCAATGAAATGAACTTGAAGCTGAAAGGTGAGTATGGAGTGTATTTCCGTGTCTACAACGAAGGAGTGGCTTATCGTTTTTATACCTCTTCCAAAGAGGACTTGATTATCAAGAATGAGATTGCGGAATTCCGGTTTGCCGGTAATTATACAGCTTATTTGCCGTATTCTACGAATAAGGAAAAACCGATGGCAATGGCTTTTCAAAATACGTATGAGGTGAAACCGTTGTCAGAGGCTTCACAGGAACTGGCTTTTTTGCCGGTAACGGTGGACTGCAAGCAGGCAAAGGTGACGCTGCTGGAGTCGGACTTGGAAGCTTATCCGGGAATGTTTGTGCAGCCGGATGGAAAGCAGGCATTGAAAGGTGTGTTTGCTCCTTATCCGAAAAAAACGGATTTCTATCCTTGGCGTAAGCAGGAGTATGTGACGGAAACGGAGGATTACATTGCACACGTAAAAGGAAACCGTACGTATCCGTGGCGTATCCTGGCTATAACTGAAAGGATACAGAAATGCCGGTGAATAATCTGGTATATGCGCTGGCTTCTCCTAACCGCATTGGAGACTGTTCCTGGGTAAAGCCGGCAAGGTAGCATGGGACTGGTGGAATGACTGGAACCTGAAAGGGGTACCTTTCAAAGCAGGTATCAATATGGATACATATAAGTATTATATTGATTTTGCTTCCCGGAACGGGTTGGAATATGTCGTATTGGACGAAGGTTGGTATGACGCGAAGAGCGGGGATATGCTGACAGTGATTCCTGAACTGGATTTGCCGGAATTGATTCGATATGGAAAGAGCAAGGGAGTGGAGCTGGTACTCTGGACGGTGTTCAATGTGCTGGATTCACAGTTGGATGAGGCTTGCCGGAAGTATGCTGAAATGGGAATCAAAGGCTTTAAGGTGGATTTCCTTGACCGGGATGACCAGACTGCGGTGGAAATGATTTATCGTATTGCGGCAAAGGCGGCAGAATATAAACTGATATTGGATTATCACGGTATCTATAAGCCAACCGGTTTGAATCGTACCTATCCGAATGTGGTAAATTATGAAAGCGTGTTCGGTATGGAAGAGATGAAATGGAGTGAGGTGGAGAAGAATATGCCGCTTTATGACGTGACTTTCCCGTACATCCGTTTGATGGCTGGCTATGTGGACTATACACCGGGGGCTATGCGGAACTTGTCGAAGCGTGATTTCCAGCCTATGTATTCCAGTCCGGCCAGTATGGGTACGCGTTGTCATCAGTTGGCTGCTTACATTGTACATGATTCTCCGTTTACGATGCTGTGTGATGCGCCGACAAATTATTTGAAAGAACAGGAATGTGTCGACTTCATCAGCTCGATTCCGGTGGAGACAGATTCTACTTTTATTTATTCAGGTAAACTGGGTGAATCGATTGTGACGGTTCGCAAAAAAGATATTAACTGGTATATCGGAGGTATGACAAACTGGGATGAGCGTGAGGTGACACTGGATTTCTCTTTCTTGGGTGAAGGAGAGAAGTACCAATGTACTTTGTTCAAGGACGGTGTCAATGCGTCTCGCCAGGCAGAAGATTATGTGAAGGAAACTTTTGTGGTAGATGCCCATACCAAACTGCCTATCCATTTGGCTTCTGGAGGAGGATTTGCCTTGAAACTGGAACGTACTTTTGTGACAGAAGTGAAACCTTCGGCTGTGCCTGCGGGAAAGGGAATCCCTTCTTTCTATAAAAAATACCTGGAAGTAGACGGATTATATATCGTGTCATCTGATAAGGTACGCGATGAGGCTCTGGAAAAGGCGTATGAGATTGTTTCGCTGATGCTGGCGAAGCGTCCGGATGTTAAACAGTACATGGTGAGCAAAGGATGTCATGTGATGATTATCGGGGAGCACGAAGAGGTGTGTGATTTGCCGGAATATGCGCATATCTGCAACACACCGGAGAATATCGTTTTCTGGAATAAGCGTGCCAGAGGTTTTGGCGGTGCTCCGGAAGATGATTTTTCGGCCAGCTGTGGAGAAGAGAATGTGCTGGCTTTCCCGGGTGATAAGTATGTGGGAGAGAATATTCTGATTCATGAGTTTGCACATTTGTTCCATACCATTGGTATTGTAGGTGTAGAACCTGATTTTGATGACCGTTTGGAGAAGTGTAGACAAAATGCCATTGCCAAGGATTGTGGAAGGATACGTATGCTATTTCAAATAAAGAAGAGTATTTTGCAGAATGTGTGCAGTCGTTCTTCAACTGTAACCGCTATTCGGAGACTCCGAATAAAGTACACAATGCCATGAACCGTCGTACGAAATTGAAATCGTATGATCCTGACATGTATCAGTTGCTGAAAGAGTATTTCTATGAAATTGAAATTCCGATATTGAATGAAGTGCACCCATAATAAAAGGAGGAAAAGAATGAAAAAACATGTATTGACAAGTTTGTTGTTGGGTACAGTTTTGAGTACTGCTTATTCACAAAAGGTGGAATGGAATACTCCAGGTGCGGGGAATCCGTTTATTCCAGGGTATTTTGCAGACCCTACGATAAAGAAGTTCGGAGATACATATTATGTCTATGCTACGACTGATGGCAGTGGGGCAGGATTTGGTCCTTCGCAGGTATGGTGTAGCAAGGATTTTGAGAACTGGACCATCATGCCGATGAACTGGCCGGACAGCCACTGGATTTGGGCACCGGATGTAATGCAGCATACCGATGGCACGTATCGTATGTTTTATTGTCAGCCTTGCAATGTATATGAAGGAGTTGCAGATACACCGCGTGGACCATGGAAGAATGTACTGGGAGAAAGTGAAGCCGTACTGGTTCCCGACCGTTTTGTGAAGAATGCCATTACGCTGGATGGCCAGACGTTTGTAGACGATGACGGCTCGGTATATTTGTATTGGGGTACATGGGGTATCTATAAAGGTTTTGGCTGCGGGGCTGGAAAGATGACGCCTGATATGAAAGGTTTTGTGGAAACAAAGTTGATTCCTAATACGGAAGTAAAAGATTTCTTTGAGGCGCCGTTTGTGATGAAACGAAACGGTATCTATTATTTTATGTATTCTTCCGATTCGTGTCATGACAGCACCTATCATGTGCAGTACGCTACGAGCACGGTAGGACCGCTTGGACCTTATACATATAGAGGTACAATCCTGAAGACGTCCGCCGACGGTACAGTGCACGGACCGGGTCATCACAGCATTTTGCAGGAAGGAGACGATTATTATATCGTATACCATCGTCATGATAATCCTCATTCCAACCGTGGATTTCATCGTCAGGTTTGTATTGACAAGCTGGAGTTTAATGCCGATGGTTCCATCGCTCCTGTAGAAGGAACACACAGCGGAGTGGGCGCTTTTGCAAGAGTGTATTGAAATCGAAAAACCTGGCCTATCGGAAACCGGTCAAAGCTTCTTCGTATTATGATGCCAACTTTGTGCCTGAATATGCGGTAGACGATAATAATGGTACGTTGTGGCGTCCGAAGACAATGGGGCAGGAGTGGATTGAGATTGACTTGCAGAAGGTTGAGAATATCCGTACGGTGTGGACACAATTTGAATATGGCACGTCGTATTATCAGTATGTAATTGAGACTTCAGTAGACGGAAAGAAGTGGGATGTTTTTGCGGATAAGCGTTCCAATTATCTGGCTGGAAGTCCGATGGTAGATTTCGGTGATGTGAAAGCACGGTATGTACGATTAACTACAACGGGAACACAGAAAAATGGTTTTGCCGGTGCTTTGTGGAATATTAAAGTGTTCGGCGAGTTTGAAACGGCATCTCCTCAGTTGTGGATGGGACTCTCGGGCTTGGACTGGAACGGTACGGAGTGGAGAAACGACGGCGGTATGCTGGGCGGTGTCTTCCAATTGAAATCCGGACAAGTTTCCCGTAAGCGTATTGACGGACAGGAGGCCATTGTGTTGGCCCCAGGTACATGCTTGGAATTTATGTCTCCGGTTATTAATCCAAAAGAGGAGCATACAACTACAGTCTGGGTGTATGAAAATAACCGCTGGGTTTCCCAATCGGCAGACAAGTATGTACAACGGGGAAAGGTAGTTATTCAGTCACAGGACAAGGAACTGACATTGACAAATTTCCGTTATTATAACTGGAAACAGGAAGAAGTGGAAAAGACCTACGATGCAACTGTAGGGTTGGTACGTGTAGAGGCTTCTGATAAGATGAAAAGAGGATTGCTGGTATCTCTGGATGCAGATGATTTTGCAGTAGGTGATACGGTAGGATATATTCCGAATAAGGGAGTTGTAGAAGGTTATTTTGAGACTCAAAAGGCTCCGGTAATTGTAGAAGAACAGCAGGGTAAGAAAGCTTTCCGTTTTGAAGGCGAGCAGTTCTTCCGTTCCAGCTTTACCTTGCCGGCTACTCTTCGTGACAATGCTCCTTATACGTTGGAAGCCTGGGTGCTGAATCCGGAAATGGCTGAGAATGAATGTGTGGCCGATTTTACCAGCTCGCACGATGAAATGGAAAAAATCATGCTGGTGAATGGCACAGAACCTCGTTGCGGAATGCTGAACCATTATGGCTGGTACGAAGATGTCGGTTATAAGGAGGCTAAGTCACTGGAAGGAAAATGGCAACATATTTATGTCGTTTTTGACGGACGTATCGAGAAGGTATATATAAACGGGCAGTTAATCAGTTCAAAAGATATTCAGCTGCTGATTAAACCGATACAATTTGTAACTTTGGGACAGAATGCAGAAGGTAACTGGCCTTTTAGCGGCTATCTGCATGCGTTGAAGATCTGGGATGAGGCACTTCCCTTGAAAGATAAATGAGAATAATAACCTATAAAATATGAGTAACACCATGAAAAAATTTGTGATTTCTGCTCTGCTTTTTTCGTTGATAGGAGGTGGGGCATACGCGCAGAAGAAGGCTTCTGCACACGGCTATCCGATTGATCCGGTTCCGTTTACTTCGGTAAAACTGACGGATTCTTTTTGGGGACAGCGTTTGAAAGCCAGCCGTGAAGTAACTATTCCATTGGCTTTTAGCAAATGTGAAGAAACCGGACGTTACAAGAACTTTGAAATGGCAGCTCATCCGAGTGAAAATAATAAGGTGACAGGCTATTCATTTGATGATACGGATGTGTATAAGACTATTGAAGGAGCCAGCTATCTGCTTCAGACTTATCCGGATAAGAAGCTGAAAAAGTACATTGACAGTGTGCTGGTAATTGTGGCTGCTGCGCAGGAGCTGACGGCTATTTGTACACTTCACGTACCATGAATCCTAAGCATCCACATGAATGGGCCGGTAGTAAACGCTGGGAAAAGGTGGAAGAACTGAGCCATGAGTCTATAACTTAGGTCACATGGTAGAAGGTGCTATTGCACACTATCAGGCTACGGGACAACGGAATTTCCTGGATATAGCCATTCGTTATGCAGACTGTGTCTGCCGGGAGATTGGTGACAAACCGGGACAGCAGGTACGTGTGCCAGGTCATCAGATTGCAGAAATGGCATTGGCTAAACTATATTTGGTAACGGGTGACCAGAAATACCTGGATCAGGCTAAATTTTTCCTGGATAAGCGCGGCTATACTTCTCGTCGGGATGAATACAGTCAGGCTCACAAACCGGTAATTGAACAGGATGAGGCAGTAGGACATGCAGTACGTGCAGCGTATATGTATTCTGGTATGGCCGATGTGGCTGCCTGACAGGTGATACAGCTTATATTCATGCCATCGACCGTATCTGGGATAACATTGTTTCTAAGAAATTGTATATCACCGGAGGTATTGGTGCGACGAACAACGGGGAAGCTTTCGGAAAGAATTATGAACTTCCTAATATGTCGGCTTACTGTGAAACTTGTGCGGCTATCGGTAATGTATATATGAATTACCGTTTGTTCCTTTTGCACGGAGAGTCCAAGTATTACGATGTGCTGGAACGTACTTTGTACAATGGATTGATTTCAGGTGTATCTTTGGATGGTGGTGGTTTCTTCTATCCGAATCCGTTGGAGTCTATGGGCCAGCACCAGCGTCAGCCTTGGTTCGGTTGTGCTTGTTGTCCGTCTAATATCTGCCGTTTCATTCCTTCTGTTCCGGGCTATGTTTATGCAGTAAAAGGAAAAGATGTATACGTAAACTTGTTCATTGCCAATAATGCTACTTTGCAGGTAAACGGAAAGAAGGTTACACTTTCACAAACCACATCTTATCCATGGAACGGGGATATAACATTGGCAGTAGACCGTAATTCAGCCGGACAGTTTGCATGAAGATTCGTATCCCGGGGTGGTACGCAATCAGGTAGTTCCGAGCGATTTGTATACTTACACCGATGGTGTACGTCCGAAATACAGTGTGAAGGTGAACGGTGAAGAAGTGAAATCAGACTTGCAGAAAGGTTACCTGACCATCGACCGTAAATGGAAGAAGGGAGATAAGGTAGAAGTTCACTTCGATATGAACGTGCGTACGGTAAGAGCTAATGGAAAGGTGGAAGCTGACCGTGGCCGGGTTTCTATAGAACGTGGTCCGATTGTGTATTGTGCAGAATGGCCGGACAATGATTTTGATGTATTGAGTGTATTGATGAACCGCACTCCGAAGTTTGAAGTCGTAGAAAAACCGGATTTGTTGTACGGTATCAATCAGATTAAGACTCAGGCTCAGACATTGGAATACGATGAATCAGGCCGTCTGGTCGCAAAGATCATACACTGACCATGATTCCATATTATGCATGGGCACATCGTGAGCGGGAAATATGGCTGTATGGTTGCCGAATGAAGTAAGTGCTACTCGTCCGGTTGCTATCCCGACACTGGCATCGAAGAGTAAGGTAGATGCTTCACATAAAGTGAAATCACTGTCTTCTATTTCTGACGGACTGGTGCCGAAGGATGAAAATGACCGTACGATTCCGTATTATCATTGGTGGCCGAAAGAAGGTACTACAGAGTGGATTTCATACGAATTCCCGGAAGAAATGGAAGTTTCCAGCTCTACAGTGTATTGGTATGATGATGCTCCTTGGGGAGGTTGCCGTGTACCGAAGTCTTGGAAAATCTATTATAAAGATGCTTCTGGCAATTGGACTCCAGTTCAGAATATTACAGCGTATGGGGTACAGAAGGGCAATCCGAATACCGTAGACTTTGAACCGGTGAAGACAAAGGCTGTGAAGTTGGAAGTGGTACAGCCGGATAAGAATTCTTCAGGTTTGTATGAGTGGGAAGTGAAATAACCATGAGAATTAATAGATAATAATGCAATCAGATTCGGGGTTTTGGGTTTTCTTGGGGGTGACTGAAGAGAATCTGAAATCCCGAATTCTTTAATATAATATGATAAAATGGAAAATAACTTATTCAAATCAGGCGTTTTGTTATTTGCATTAGGAAGTATGTCTTGTATCTCACTTTGGGCACAAGGTACGGTAGAGGATTACAACCGTGCGTATGCGCTGCGAGAGAAATACAATGCCAAGCACGTGCTGTATGCAGGTGTGGTTCCGCATTGGGTAGATCAGACTTCTGCTTTCTGGTATGTACGGCAGACAGAAAAGGGAAAGGAATATGTGAAGGTAGATGCTGCTTCGAAAAAACGTACGGCATTGTTTGACCAGCAGAAAATGGCGTCTGCTTTGACAGAAAAAGCAGGACGTGAGATAAATGCTTATAACCTTCCGCTTCAGAATTGCCGGTTAAATATTTCATTGGATACGTTACGCTTCCAATTGGACGGGAAGTTCTGGGCTTACAGCATCAAAAATAACCGTTTGTTGGATGAAGGAGCAATACCTTCTCGTGGAAAGGAACGCCACTGGATGGAAGTGGACGATGAGAAAGAAGGTAGCCCGGTTACCTCACCGGATGGTAAGTGGACCGCTTTTATCAAAAATGACAACGTATATGTCGCGAAGTGGCTACAGGCAAAGAGAAGCAGCTGAGTCAGGATGGAACGTTGAGCAATTATTATTCTTCGTATATCCAGTGGTCGCCCGATTCCAAGTCGGTGGTATCTTGTCGGATTCGTCCGGTAGAAAAACGTTATGTATATTATGTGGAATCTTCTCCTGCCGATCAGGCGCAACCCAAATTGCATAAGCAAGAATATGCAAAACCTGGAGACGAGCTGCGTTTCAAGGTGCCTTGTATTTTCGAAGTAGAATCCGGCCGTCGTTTGATTCCTTCTACGGAGCTGTTCAGCCATCAGTATGAATTGTCTGGTCCGATGTGGAATGCGGATAGTAAGGCCATTACTTTCGAATACAATGAACGCGGGCATAAAGTATATCGCGTGTTGGAAATGTCGGCAGTGGATGGCAGTGTGCGTACGTTGATTGAAGAAAAGGAAGAAAAATACGTGAACTATCCTCGCATTTACCGTAACTACCTGAGCGATGGCAAGCGGATTATCTGGTCAAGTGAGCGGGATAATTACAACCATTTGTATCTCTACGACCGGGCTACCGGAAAGCCTTTGAATCAGATTACGAAAGGCGAGTGGTATGTTCGTGGAGTGCAGCATGTGGATGAGGCCAATGAAGTGATTTACTTTTCGGCTAATGGTATGAAGAAAGGCGAGGACCCGTACTTGATTCATTATTATAAAATCAATTTTGATGGAAGTAACCTGGTGGAACTGACTCCGGAAGAGGGAATGCACCAATGCTGGTATTCATCCGACTATAAGTATCTGGTAGATGTGTATAGCAAAGTAGACCAGGCTCCGATTGCTGTGCTTCGTGATGCAAAGAACGGAAAAATCCGTATGCAGCTGGATAAAGCCGATATTTCTGCTTTGCTGGCCAATGGCTGGAAAGCCCCGGAAGTATTTTCTGCCAAAGGACGTGATGGAAAACGGATATGTGGGGAGTGATTTATCGCCCGTCTAACTTTGATCCGTCGAAGAAATATCCGGTAATTGAATACATTTATTCCGGACCGGGCGACCAGTATGTGCCGAAGACTTTCTCTTCTTATAACTGGTGGATGACATCGCTGGCTGAACTGGGATTCATTGTGGTACAGGTAGATGGTATGACGACCTCTTTCCGCTCAAAAGAATTTGAAGAAGTTTGTTACAAGAATCTGAAAGATGCCGGATTGCCCGACCATATAGCCTGGATTAAAGCCGCTGCGCAGAAATATCCTTATATGGATATTGACCGGGTAGGAATTTTCGGTTGCTCTGCCGGAGGACAGGAGTCTACCGGGGCCGTGTTGTTCCATCCGGAATTCTACAAGGCTGCCTATTCGGCATGTGGATGTCACGACAACCGTATGGACAAAATCTGGTGGAATGAACTTTGGATGGGATATCCGGTAGATGAATCCTACAGTGCTTGTTCCAATGTAGACAATGCTCATCTGCTGAGTCGTCCGTTGATGCTGGTGGTAGGCGAACTGGACGATAATGTAGATCCGGCTTCTACCATGCAGGTGGCCAATGCTTTGATAAAAGCCAATAAAGATTTTGAACTGGTGGTTATCCCGGGAGCTCACCACACGATGGGAGAGGACTTTGGCGAACACAAGCGTTATGACTTCTTTGTCCGCCATTTGATGGGAGTCACTCCTCCCTCATGGGATAAAGTGAAGACAGGAAAATAACTTGTGGCAGGTCAATGGGTCATTCATTTTTGTGAATCAGGTTCGGAGGAATCGTTATGAAAAGGAATGGCCCATTTCTTTTTTAAAAGAAAAGATTATTTTTGTCATTGATATGATAAAATAAAGTTGTACGCCTTAAAATTAAGTCTAATGATAGAACCTGTTTATTCTGCTGCTGAAAATCGTTACGAATGTGGTATGCAGTATCGCCGTGCCGGTCGTAGTGGAGTGATGCTGCCCGCTATTTCTTTAGGATTATGGCATAATTTGGTGATGTAGATACACTTTCACTTAGCCGGAAAAAATTGCACTATGCGTTTGATCATGGAATTACACATTTTGACTTGGCTAATAATTACGGACCTTCTTATGGCTCAGCCGAAGAAACCTTTGGGCAGATTATGAAGTCATCGTTCGCTCTATCGGGATGAGTTGTTTATTTCCACGAAGCAGGTCATGACATGTGGCCAGGCCCGTATGGCAACTGGGGTTCCAGAAAACATCTGATGGCCAGCCTGGACCAGAGCTTGAAGCGGATGAATCTGGATTATGTGGATGTATTTTATTCTCATCGGTATGACCCGGAAACGCCGTTGGAAGAAACTCTTCAGGCATTGGTTGATATTGTGCGTAAGGGAAAGGCTTTGTATGTCGGCTTGTCTAAATACCCGTTGGATGCCTATCTGTTTGCATCTCGTTATCTGAAAGAACGGGATGTGCCTTGCCTACTGTATCAGGGACGGTATAGCATGCTGGTACGCGAACCGGAATCTCAGGGGATATTGAATGCTGTGAAGGAGAATGGAAGTGGGTTTGTGGCTTTTTCTCCTTTGGCACAAGGCTTGCTGACTAACCGTTATCTGAACGGTATTCCGGATAATTCTCGTATAGCAAGGGGTGGTTTCCTGAAAAAAGAGGCGCTTACGCCGGAGGTGTTGAGTAAGATACAAGCATTGAATGAACGGGCGGCTATGCGCGGACAGTCACTGGCCGAAATGGCTCTGGCCTGGTTGTTGAAAAACGAAACTGTGACTTCCGTGATTGTAGGGGCCAGTTCGGTAGAACAGCTGGGAGATAGTTTGAAAACGTTGAATCATCTTTCATTTGAAGAAGAGGAACTTCATGCAATCGAAAAAATTCTGATGTAGCCGGCTAACTTCATGTGTGTAAGGTGAAAAGAGAAATGAAAAAGTGAACTGTCTGTTTGTTAAAACAATATAATTATAGGCAGCTCACTTTTTTTGCTATGAACATTCATATAAATTTGTTCCCCTGAAACACACTTGTTTTTATATATGGATGAAATAATCATTATTATCGGGTTGATAGTACTGAACGGTATTTTCGCCATGTCCGAGGTGGCATTAATATCAGCCCGAAAATCCCGGTTGTCGACAGATGTAAAAAAAGGGAATAAATCTGCTCGCGTAGCATTGAAACTGGCAGGGGACCCAGATCGTTTTCTTTCTACAGTTCAATTGGTATTACATTAATTGGTATTTTGACCGGTATCTATTCGGGAAATAAAATTGCGGTCGACCTGACGAATCTGCTTATCTCATGGGGAGTTGCTTCTTCTTATGCTTTTGGACTGGCACAGGGAATAATTGTAGTGATAGTGACTTATCTTACTATTATTTTGGGTGAGCTGGTGCCTAAACGTATTGGTATGAGCATGGCCGAGAGAATGGCTAAGCTGGTGGCACGGCCTATGAATGTGCTGGCAAAAGTGGCTTTACCCTTTGTCTGGCTGTTATCTAAGAGTACGGAAGCAATCTTTAATCTGTTGGGCATCAAGGATACCGACAGTAAAGTGACAGAAGAGGAAATCAAGTCTATTATTAAAGAAGGAGCAGACGATGGAGAAGTACAGCCTGTAGAACAGGACATTGTACAGCGTGTATTCTTGTTGGGCGATTTGAAAGTAGGCTCCATTATGACGCATAAGAGTGACATTGTGGCACTTGAGAGTGGAATGACGGCGGCTGAAGTGAAAGCTGTGCTGGTGAATGAATTGTATGAGTTTTATCCGGTGACGGAAGATGGTGACTTGGATAAGGTGAAAGGGGTAGTAAACTTGAAGGATTTGGTGTTACATCTTTCTGAAGAGAATTTCAATTTGCCGGCTCTGACGCATGAGGCTACATTCTTTCATGAAACATGAATGTGTATAAGGCTTTGGAGCAGATGAAGCCCAGAAGATAAGTCGTGCCCTGGTTTGTGATGAGTTTGGAGCTTGCGTGGGAATTATCACCTTGCGTGACATTTTGGAAGGCTTAGTTGGTTCTATGGATGATGCTGGGGAAGAACCGGATATTATCAAGCGAATCAATAAGATGGCTGGCTGGTAGACGGCCAGTGTCCGTTGTATGATTTCTTGTGCTACTTTAATCGTCAGGACCTTTTGGAAGATGTAGACTATCATACGGTAGGAGGTTTAATTCTGCAGCATTTACAGCATATTCCACAAAGTGGAGAAACACTGGAGTGGAATAATTTTGTGCTGGAAGTGGTGGATATGGATGGTGCGCGAATTGATAAAGTCCTGGTTACCATTCCTTCCGTAGAAAATGAAGAAGAATGTGAATTTTAGAATGGAAAAGTTTGATTTATTTTAAAGGAGTTTTTCAGGATTAGGTCTTGAAAAGCTCCTTTAAATTTATAATTATGGATAGAAAATGGTTTGAAAGTTCTTTTATTTTATATCCGGATTTTTCTTTACTCTGATTTTTGATATACGTACGATAATTTTTTAAATTTGGCACACGATAAACCATAGACTTTGTAGTCGGGAAATCTAACTATGTTCAACTTATTCATAAATAATGCAAGCATAAATGATGCGAAGTTATTTTTATACTATTTATATTATTAATATTGACGACAATAAAATCCAATGCACAATATTTTCAGAATCTTAGTGTAGGCAATGGCTATCTCAGCCTTCTGTAATGGCTATAGGACAGGATACTTTGGGGCGAATGTGGTTCGGTACAAGAGAAGGTTTAAATGTCTATGACGGAGGTAAGATTAAATATTACAAGGGTGAGGTAGATAATGGGAAAGATGGGAAATTATGGATTGGTAATAGTATATCTTCCATTGTATCAGAAAATCTTGTAGATGGCAATAAAGTGTATTTTATTTCTGATTTCTTTTTGTATGCTTATGATGTGCAAACCGAACTGTTTTGTAAGATAGATAATAGAGGGAAGGTAACGGCTATGACTGCATATAAAGGAAATATTTTGTATGCACAGAGGAACAACATATTTTTGTATGATCTCAAAACTCATAAAAAAAGCATTTATAAAATTTTACCTGAATCTACCTCTGTTAATGTAATTGAAGTTGACAGAGACAATATGTATGTAGGTACGACTGATGGTATAATTATTTCTCCTTTTGGCGCACTTTGGGAGGAGCAGTACCTTTACCGGGAGAAGATATCTATAGAATATATGAAGATTCAAAACATAATTTGTGGATAGGAACGAGAATGAATGGACTTTATCGGAGAGTGAATGATAGAATAGAGAAAATTCCACTTTGTCCGAATGGCATAAACGGTATAATTGACCCGCAGATTCGTGAATTTGTTGAAGACGATGATGGGAATATATGGTTTGGCACTTTTATGGGTTTACAGAAATATGATATAAAAAACCATACTTATGCAGCCGTAAATATTCCGCAGTATGCGGGTGGGCTTAATCATCCTTCTATTTTTTCGCTTTTCAAAGATAGGCAAGGAAATATTTGGGCTGGAAGTTATTTTGGGGGCGTAAATTATTTCAACCCAACAAGAAATAGTGTAATTCATTACGATTATCAGGCAAAGGATTTGTCTAGTCTTTATTATTCATACATTGGTGAAATGATAATGGACAAAGAGGGAATTTGTGGATAAGTACGGATGGAGGAGGAGTCAGTTGTATAGATCGTGGGTGGAGAACTGTGGAGCAATTTACTGCCACGCCTCTTTCACGTCATGGGCTTCCTCATAATAATGTGAAAGTATGTGCTATGATATGGATAATGATATGCTATATATAGGTACACATCTTGGAGGCTTGTCTCGATATGACATTAAGAAGAAGACTTCTATAATTATTCTACGGATTACAAATCTCCCGTTATGCCGGGAAGAATTATACACCATGTCAAAAAGTGGAAAAATAAAATTGTTGTTTCCTCAAGAGAGGGAGTGTTTTTGCTCGATACTCGGTCAAACAGATTTACTCATTTACCAGATTGTTTTGGTGAAGCAATGATTTTTGATATAGATAAGAACGGAACTTTTTATACTACATCTGGAAATAATATAAAAGCAATTTCTCTTGATACTCCTCATAAACAGGAAATAATATCACTTCATGCTTTAGGAGAGGTGTCGCATATTCTTTCAGTAGATAAAAACTTTATATTTGTACTTTAGGCAGTGGAATGATTGTTTATGATACCTCTTTGAAGACAATTAATACCTATACATCATATAATAGTAATCTTCCCAGTAATTATTGTTATTCTTCCCGATTGACCTTAAATGGTAAATTGATACTTATAGGAGATAGAGGAATAACTATGTTTGATACGGATAAAAAGACGTTGCGAGTATAAAGCAAGATTATTAAAAGCTCCTATTATATATGGATGTGGCATCTGTATTTCTAAGGAAAATATAATTTACGTTGGCGATACAAAGGGGATAACACGTGTTGAAGAGTCTGATTTTTATCTCCGTTACAACATAAACAACCGATTTATTTTTCTAATATTAATGTAAATAACGCTATAATACATCCATCGGAGGAAGGAAAAATCCTGAAAAAATCTTTGGCATTCACAGATAGAATAGATTTAGCTTCATCGCAAAATAATATAATTATAGAGTTTGCTAGTTCTGATTATATAAACAGGCATGTACAACAGATTTTTGAATATAAATTAGAAGGGTTTGATAAGACTTGGATTTCGACTACAGTTCCTTTTGCGAGATATACGAATCTTTCTCCTGGAAATTATACATTGTGTGTTAGAATGGCAGATGGTGATGCACAGGATATGGCTGTACTTAATATCTGTATTTCGTTGCCGTGGTATAACACATGGTATGCATGGGTTTTGTATATCATTATATTTATTACCATCGTTTGGATGATAATACGTTATAGAAAAGAGAAAAATGATTTATTTCTTTCACTTGAAAAAGAGAGATTTGAAAAGCAGCATATAGAAGAACTTAATCATGAAAAATTGGTGTTTTTTACCAATGTAAGTCATGAGTTTCGTACTCCACTTACCTTAATAATAAGTCACATAGAATCTCTTCTTCAGATGCCCAATCTACAACCAATGGTGTATAACCGGGTTTGAAGCTTAAGAGAAGTGCTCAATATATGAATAACTTGATTTCTGAGCTTTGGATTTAGAAAGTTTACACAAATAAATATACGCTGAATATGTCGCAGAAAG
>ENA-OQHP01000042-OQHP01000042.1-human-gut-metagenome-genome-assembly--contig:-NODE-42-length-37094-cov-2.210431_pt1 | contig 37094 bp, 52 predicted proteins | sample MGYA00242563_ERZ504717 | MGnify/ENA primary metagenome ERZ504717 (study PRJEB26092, sample SAMD00036212) | human gut metagenome | host: Homo sapiens | study: EMG produced TPA metagenomics assembly of... | reverse complement strand
TAGAAGAGGGAGGACGCATCATTGACATTGGTGCCTATTCTTCACGTCCGGATGCGAAGATGTATCTCCGGAAGAAGAGATGAACGGCTGAAACACGGTTTACAGGTTATCCAAAGAGAATTCCCTGATGCCATTGTTTCTGTCGACACTTTCCGTGCCGATGTAGCCCGGATGTGCGTAGAAGAATACGGTACGGCAATTATCAATGACATTTCTGCCGGCGACTTGGATGCAAACATGTTTTCTACTGTGGCAAAATTGAAAGTGCCCTACATCATGATGCACATGCAGGGAAATCCACAAAACATGCAAAAGAATCCGCACTACCAGCATCCGGTTAAAGAAATCATCCTTTATTTTGCTGAAAAAATCGAGAAGCTCCGGGCTGCAGGTGTAAAAGACCTTATTATAGATCCAGGATTTGGTTTCGGAAAAACACTGGAACATAATTATGAAATACTGAACAAACTGGAAGAGTTCTCCATATTCCAACTTCCGATACTTGTAGGAGTATCCCGCAAATCAATGATTTATAAATTATTGGGAGGAGGAGCTGAAAATGCCTGAACGGGACAACTGCCGTACACGCTATTGCCTTGATGAAAGGTGCCAACCTGCTCAGGGTACATGACGTAAAAGCAGCCGTAGAAACCGTCCGGATTTTCAATGCCATGCAAAACCAATGATTTAAGACACGAACTTCAACATACTTTTAATTATGCCTTTCGACATCTACATACTCAGTTTCAAAGATATACTCGACATTCTGCTGGTAGCCTTTCTGTTATACAAGTCCTACAAGCTGATGAAGTCGTCGGGCTCCATTAATATCTTCATCGGTATCCTGGTATTCATTATCATTTGGGTAATCGTGTCACAGGTACTCCAAATGAGACTATTAGGTTCTATTTTCGACAAACTGGTGAGTGTAGGAGTTATCGCACTTATTGTCTTGTTCCAGGACGAGATACGCCATTTCCTATTGTCATTAGGTTCCAGACACCGCAGCAACAGCCTGTTCCGTTTCCTGAAAGGCAACAAAAAGACGGACACAGAAAAAGAAGACATCATGCCTATCGTGATGGCCTGCCTGAATATGAGTAAGGGTAAGGTAGGAGACTGATTGTGATAGAAAAGGATTTCCCGTTGGATGACATTGTCCGTACAGGCGACCTGATTGATGCCAATATCAACCAGCGTCTCATTGAGAATATCTTCTTCAAGAACAGCCCATTGCACGATGGAGCTATGATCATCAGCCACAAACGAATAAAAGCAGCCGGATGCATTCTTCCAGTTTCACACAACCTGGAAATCCCTAAAGAATTAGGACTTCGCCATCGTGCAGCCTTGGGTGTATCACAAGAAACCGATGCCATGGCCATTATTGTATCCGAAGAAACTGGCGGCATTTCCATTGCCTACCACGGACAGTTCCATTTGAAGCTAACGGCAGAAGAACTGGAACGTATGCTGACAGCCGACAACCGGATGTAACTTCAATCCAACATCAGATTCATGTAGGGGAATTTCCCATCAAACAGTTGTCGGGTAAGTTCATTGATAGAAACCACTTGATAAGTCTGCCCTTTCAATTCACCTCTGGAATACATGCCTCCTTCCAAGTTATGCCAACCATTATTTTGCGGAAGAGCCTCATCCCCTTCTACTTAAAATAATGGTTTCCAGTCCATATTCCTGCCAATAATCTGAACAAAGCCTCTACATGAATGATTCTTGCCATCCCTAGCTCATAAGGCTGACCATCAGAAAAAGAATAGCATTCCAATTCCATCAAGCCGTAATGAGAAGACAATCCACGCAGCATAGCTTGTTCAACGGTCTTATCCCTGCATACCACTTCCTTGATTATCAGTTTTTCCTCTTCCGGCAAACAGAAGCAAAGTCCCTGCAGTTCATCTTCCTCTACAGCACCCCACAACTGACCTCCCGACAAAAGTAAATCCGCCAATATGATGTGGAAATCTTCCCAATTATGCTGTATGCAGTTTTCACAATCAGACTGAAAAAGGTCATAAAAACGGAAAGCATCCCCGCATAAGGCACTTCCTGGAGGGATTTCAACCAGTTTCCACCGATTTGAAAAGTTTTCAACAGGTAAACAAGAAGCTGTTAATAACTTTTTTCTACGTTGAAAACAAAGGGTATATCCCGAACGGGCATAGTAACCTTTCAGCCAATCCTCTGCAGGTATCAAAGTAGAAAACAGCACCCCTTCCCGAAACATGCTCTGATGAGCCTGGGCCAGCAATTTTCGCATCACTCCCCGCTCCCGATATGCCGGATGTGTACAAGCTCCTGAAATATAGGCAACCGGCACATTCATGCCTTCATACGTCAACCGATACGGAATACGTTGCAAAGCAGCTATTACCTGCCCGTCCGATTCCATATACTCATTCAGGGAATCAGCATAGCGGCAACCGAAATAAAGATCCATGAACGCTTCCGAGTCATGAAAGCAAGTTGCCCATAACATTCTGACCTGCTCTTTCACACTCATTTCAACTCCGCCATGTATTTTTCAAGAATCACTTCCGGCTGATAAGAAAGCTTGGCTTTCCGGAGCCCTTCCAATCCCAAGTCTTCCTCCCGGTTGATATAGATGTACTGCGAAGGAATATGATTGGCAAACTCATAATTAATCATGGCGTACGCTCCTTCCACAGCCGTATTTGCTTTTTCCACACAGGTATCGAAAGTCGTTTGGTTAATGGGTGCCCCAAAAGTAAAGGCCACAATCTCATCCTCCACATAAAGCACTCCTCCAATCACGTCCAATTGCTCCAAATGCTGCAAGGCAGCTGTCATGGAGCAACGTTCGTTCTCCAAGGCCTGATTCTCCGCGCAATTGTTCGCCCGGCACCACTGAGTCTCCAGCTCCAGACATGCGGGAATCAAATCGGAAGTCAAAGGTTTATATGTATAATTCGGATAATTACTCCTGAACTTATTCAGATGATTTCGTTTGGGCTGAAACTTTTTCCCTTTCAATGTAGACAAGTCGGAACGCAGATAAATGTAATCAGCATAATCCCGGTCGGATACAAAATTAAACCGATCCGGGAAAGCATTTTCCAGCTCTGCACGCATATTGGCACACACACCCAACAAACGGAAAAGAGCCCCTTGACTTTTTGCATCTTCCATCAACGCCTCAATCACCGGACGAATATCACTTCCTTCACCTACAGGCATCATATAGCCAGCTGTCCGTCTGCATAGAAACGAAACAGTAAAAAGCCATCCATTTCCGCAATCTCCGTCTGATACAGGAAACGCCAGCTGTACAGGTTCACAAACGACAAATCACAATTACGCCGTGGACTGCACAACGTATATTTCTGCACAGTTTCCTTATCACTCAGGTCTATCGGTTTAAATGCTATCATATAGGTGTTTCTTTTTTGTTTCGAACAAATACTTACATCTGAAGAAAATAACAAATCAGCCGGTCATTCAGTTCATTCCGTACAAGGACAAAATCTTAATACAATCCTAAGATATGCAAAATTGTAGGCGAAAGCAAAGCGGTAAGAATTCCGTTCAAGGTCAATCCCAGACTTGCGTACGCACCATACTTGCCACTCACTTCCATGGCACGTGAAGTACCGACTGCATGGCCGGCTGTCCCCATGGACAATCCCTGTGCAATCGGGCTAGCTACACGCCCTACCTGAAGCAGTTTAAATCCGCAGATAGCTCCAAACAATCCGACCACAATAACCACAGCAGCCGTCAGTGAAGGAATCCCTCCTACCGCATTCGATACCTCCATGGCAATCGGAGTAGTCACAGACTTTGGAGCCAATGACATAATCACTTCCGGAGAGGCCCCCATCAATTTGGCAATAATCGTCACCGAAACCAGCCCGACCACACAACCGGCCAACTGCGAAATCAGAATCGGCATCAGCTGTTTCTTTATCATGCGCAACTGCAGGTACAAAGGTACCCCAATGCCACGACGGCCGGCTTCAACCAAAATTCTACCAACGAACCAGCCTCAGAGTAAGTCTCATAAGAAACTCCCGTGAACTGAAGAAAACAAATCAACATGCTATTGCCACAAGGATAGGATTCAACAGCACCCATCCAGTTTTTCTGCAACAATTTTGACAAAAAGAAAAAGCCAAACGTAATGGCCAGCAGAAAAAATTTATTTTCGAAAAAATCCATACTTACGAACTAATTGATGTACCCAACCTGTTACTACTAAAACCAAAATCGTGCTGACCAGCGTCGCAATTACAATCGGCCAGAACTGCGCCGTAATCACATCGAAATAGAGCATCAACGCCACTCCTGACGGCACAAAGAAAAATCCTAAATTTGCTACCAGAAAATTTGTAAGCCCCTGCACCCACTCCAGTTTTATCCAGCCCAGCTGAAGAAACAAAGTCAGCAACAGCATACCAATGATGCTCGAAGGAAGCTTAATACCCGTCAAATAAACAATCAGTTCACCTAACGCCAGACATCCAAAAAGAATAGAACACTGTCGAATCATAATACCTTTTATTTTATCTTGAAAACCGGTGCAAAAATACATAATCAGAAAAAACAATCTCCTTCTAAGCCGCTTTTTATTCAAATCTACAAGGGATGGAAAGGTTTTTGCATACTTTAAAGCAAAAAAACGCTTTTTGCAAACTAGATATTACAAAAATACCTATTTTTGCAAGTGGAAAACAAAAAGCTCGTTACCGCACACAACAAGCATTTACAATTTAACATATAAATCATGGATTTAATCAGTGAAATCGTTAAACGCGCTAAAGCAAACAAACAGCGCATCGTGCTTCCGGAAGGAACAGAAGAACGTACTTTGAAAGCTGCCAATCAGATATTGACAGACGGTGTAGCAGACCTTATTTTGTTGGGTAACCCCGATGAAATCATGAACCTGGCCAAAGAATGGGGATTGGGTAATATCCACAAAGCTACCATCATTGACCCAGAAAACAATCCTCAACAAGAAGAATATGCACAGCTGCTGTGCGAACTTCGTAAGAAAAAAGGAATGACCATCGAAGAAGCCCGCAAACTTGTGCTGAATCCTTTGTACTTGGGCTGTCTGATTATCAAGGCTGGCGACGCAGACGGACAATTGGCAGGTGCACGCAATACAACTGGTGATGTACTTCGTCCTGCATTGCAGATTATCAAGACTGCTCCGGGCATCACTTGCGTTTCAGGTGCTATGCTGATGCTGACACACGCTCCTGAATGCGGAGACAACGGTGTATTGGTAATGGGCGACGTAGCTGTAACTCCTGTACCTGATGCCAACCAGCTGGCACAAATCGCTATCTGTACTGCTCAGACTGCAAAAGCAGTGGCAGGCATCGACCCGCGTGTAGCTATGCTGAGCTTCTCTACCAAAGGTTCTGCAAAACACGAAGTAGTAGATAAGTGGTAGAAGCATTGAAAATTGCAAAAGAATTAGGACCCGGCATTGAAATTGACGGTGAACTGCAGGCTGATGCTGCTTGGTTCCAAGAGTAGGTGCAAGCAAAGCTCCGGGTTCTGAAATTGCCGGAAAAGCTAATGTATTGGTTGTTCCTTGTCTGGAAGTAGGAAACATCTCTTACAAACTGGTTGAACGTCTGGGCCACGCTACTGCTGTAGGACCTATCCTGCAGGGTATCGCTCGTCCGGTAAACGACTTGTCACGCGGATGTAGCATCGACGACGTATACAAGATGATTGCCATCACTGCCAACCAGGCTATTGCTGCCAAGGCACAGTAATCATCCGATTCCGATAATTTATTTCCATAATGCCACTCACTTTTCTTGCAGAGTGGCATTATAGTTTTCATCATTACAAAAATATTTAATTAAGATATGAAAGTATTAGTACTCAACTGCGGTAGTTCTTCAATCAAATACAAATTGTTTGAAATGACTACAAAAGAAGTCCTCGCTCAAGGAGGTATTGAAAAAATCGGTCTTCCGGGTTCTTTCCTGAAACTGACTTGCCTAACGGTGAAAAGAAAGTGATTGAAAAGACGTGCCAGAACATACCACTGGTGTACAGTTCATTTTCGACACTTTGACTAATGCAGAATATGGAGCAGTAAGCAACCTGCACGAAATCAAAGCAGTAGGCCACCGTGTACTGCACGGAGGAACCAAGTTCAGCGGTTCTGTACTGATTGACGACGCCGTAATTGCAGCTGTAGAAGAATGCTGCGACCTGGGCCCGCTCCACAATCCGGCCAACCTGAAAGGTATCTACGCCGTACAGAAACTTCTGCCGGAAGTACCGCAGGTAGCTGTATTCGATACTGCATTCCACCAGACTATGCCGGACTACGCTTACCTGTACCCGATACCTTACAAGTATTTCGAAAAATACGGTATCCGTCGTTATGGTTTCCACGGAACTTCTCACCGCTACGTTTCAAAGCGTGTATGTGAATTCTTGAACATCCCGCAGGAAGCAGCCGTATCATTACTTGCCATATCGGTAACGGTGGTTCAATCGCAGCCGTAAAAGACGGAAAATGTATCGATACAACCATGGGACTTACTCCGCTGGAAGGTTGATGATGGGAACTCGCTGCGGTGACATCGACGGTGGCGCCATCACTTACATCATGAAGAAAGAAGGTCTGACTCCAGACGAAATGTCTACCTTGCTGAACAAGAAGAGCGGTGTACTAGGTATGTTCGAAAAATCAAGCGACATGCGCGAACTGGAAGATGCAGTAGCTAGAGGTGAAGAACGCGCTATCCTGACAGAAAATATGTATTTCTACCGCATTACTAAATACATCGGTGCCTACGCAGCTGCCATGGGAGGTGTTGACGTAATCTTGTTCACCGGTGGTGTAGGCGAAATCAGGCTACAGCCCGTGCAGGTGTCTGCAAGACATTGGGCTTCCTGGGCGTAGAAATTGATCCGGAAAGAAACAAAGTACGTAGCAAAGAAGCTATCATTTCTACAGACAGCTCTAAAGTAAAGTAGTGGTTATTCCTACTGACGAAGAGCTGATGATTGCTACAGATACCATGAACATCCTGAACAACAAATAATCACAGGAATCCTAAAAGAGTTAAAAGAGGATACCTCCTGCAAAGGAATTCACTATCTTTGCGCCAGAAACAAAGGCAAAGAGAGATTCCCTCAGGAAGTATCCTCTTTCTTTGCCCACGTTCTAACTAATAAACGAAAAACCTTCTATTATGAGCAAAAAGATTGTAACATTTGGAGAAATCATGCTCCGTCTTACCACTCCCGATAACTTGCGCATCCAGCAAAGCCGTGACTTCTGGTTAACTATGGAGGAAGCGAAGCTAACGTAGCCATCTCCATTGCCAACTTTGGCGGAGAGGTAGAATATATTACCCGATTGCCGGACAATGCACTGGGAGAGACTTGTATCGCAGAGCTCCGTTCTCACAATATCGGAACTAAACACATTCTTTTCGGCGGACATCGCTTAGGTACCTATTACATGGAGAAAGCCGCTGCCATGCGTAACTCCAACGTTATCTACGACCGTGAGAACTCCTCATTCTCTGAACTGAAGCCTGGAATGATTAACTGGCGCGAGATTTTCAAAGACGCAGCCATCTTCCACTGGTCGGGAATTGATGCCGCACTGACTCCCGGATTGGCAGAGGTGTGCAAGGAAGCCATCGACATAGCCAAGGAAATGGGACTGACCATCTCATACGACATCAACTACCGGAAGAACTTATGGAACTACGGAAAAACAGCCCAGGAAGTATTACGCCCGCTCATGACCAGCAGTGACATCATGTTCGGAAGTGAAGGTGAATATGCTCTCGTCACCGGAATTCCGGCTCCCGGCTTCAAGGCCACCCGAAGCGGTGAAAAATACGATACCGCAGCGTATGAGAAGTTCTGCAAGGAAATTAGCCAGCAGATTCCAAACTGCAAATATATCTATATTGCCCTGCGCAATGTGATGAGTTCAGAACACCACACTTTTGCCGGAGTACTTTACGCACAGGGAGAAATGAAATACACCCGCGTGTTCGATATTGACAACGTAATTGACTGTGTGGGAGTAGGCGATGCATTCTGTGGTGCCATGCTTTATGCACAGAATGCATACGAAGACAACCAGAAACGTGTGGACTTCTCTACGGCTGCTTCCGTACTGAAGAATACGATTGCCGGCGACTATAACATGGTGAAAGTATCCGAAGTAGAAGGTCTGCTTGCCCGCCATGAAAGCGGAGAAGTTGCTCGATAACTTACAATACAAACTCTATAAAAATTCAGGCGCTGAAGAGAATGTACGTTCTTCCTCAGCGCCTGAATTATTTCTTATCCTTTTCACACAGTATCACACCGAAGTCTCCCCTTCAATATACTGCTCCAGGAACATATTTCTCCATCGAAAACCGCATACGAAAATTCGGTAATCCAGTCGCCCAGAATCATCATACGCGACGTACGGCTCAGCATCAAATCCAGCATAATGTGACGATGCCCGTAAATAAAGTAATTAATGTCCGGATGACTCTTTAAATAGTCTTTAGAGAATAGTACCAGCGGTTCCTTATCCTCTCCCATATAATCAGGCTCACGCCCACCTTCCCTCTTCAGGCGACTGTGTTTGGCCCATTCCAGTCCAAATTCCACGCTCCATCGCGGATGAAGCATCGAGAACAATCGCTGCAAGGTCTTGCTGTGAAACATCGTGCGCAGCAACTTGAACTTACGGTCATTGTCGCCCAGTCCGTCACCGTGTCCTAAGAAAAACTCTTTCCCGTAAATCTCACAGGTCAGCGGCTCACGGTGCAGGATGACGCCGCACTCCTTTTCCAGATAGTCTCCACACCAGATATCATGGTTACCGATAAAAAAAATGTACTTCCACTCCCAAATCAGTCAGCTCCGAGATTTTTCCCAGAAAGCGGGTATAGCCTTTGGGAACCACCAGCTTGAACTCATACCAGAAATCGAACATGTCGCCCAGCAAGTAGACGGCCGCTGCCCGATGCTTGATACTGTCCAAGTTCACCAGCCTGCGCTCCTGCGTACGCCCGTGTGCAATGGCCCTCGAACCCAAGTGCGCATCCGAAAGAAATATACATTCTTCATCGCATCCATAAGCCTTTTCTTACAAAATCCTAATTCCAGTTTTGCCTCCTCGGTCATCATATCCTTGTCCCATTCCGGTTCAAAGACCAGATTGACCGTAGCGGCAGTCACTCCTTCCACCGATTCTACTTTCTGACGCACATCTTCCATAATAAAATCTGCTGCCGGGCAGTTCGGGGCGGTCAAAGTCATGTCGATAGTCAATTCTCCGTTTTCCTGAAGGTCTATCTTATAAATCAAGCCCAGATCGTACACATTTACCGGTATTTCCGGGTCGTATACGGTCTTCAACATATCTATGATTTTTTCCTCAATCTTCAACTTCGTTTCGTTGTCCATAATCTTTAATCTTTCAATCTTTATTCTTTCCGCAAACTTAGGGAAAATCTCCATTTTTTCATCTTCGACCGACAAAAAAGACACTAAAGGCGGCCTCATCTCCATAACTGTAATAATCGCCGTCCGAAACCACCACATGGTCGAGCAAGCGGATGTTCATGGTACGTGCAGCTTCCAGCAGCGCATGGGTCAGGCGGTCGTCATCCTGACTCGGACGAATATTTCCCGAAGGATGGTTGTGACAAAGAATCATGGAAGTGGCCCGTTTCAAGAGTGCCTCACGCAAAATACAACGCACATCGACCTGCGTGGAGGCCAGTCCTCCCCGACTAATTTTAACCGTATCAATCACCTTGGCTGCCTGATTCAGCAACATCACCCAGCATTCTTCCACCGGCAAGTCGCACATCAGGGGATAAAAAAGGCATACACATCTTGTGAGCTGGTAATTTTCTTCCGCTCAGAAGGTTCTTCCTCTCTTCTGCGCCTCCCCAATTCAGAGGCTGCCAGAATGCTCACGGCCTTTGCCGGACCAATTCCTTTATAACGGCAAAGATCGTCCACCGTATATTTTCCCAACTCACTCAAACGGTTATGGCAGTCATCCAACACCTTCCGCATCAGTTCTACCGCTGTTTCTTCTGTATTGCCGGAACCTATCAGGATGGCCAGCAGCTCGGCATTGCTTAAAGCAGCCGGACCATGCAGCAGCATTTTTTCCCGCGGACGGTCTTCTTCCGCCCACTGGGTAATGTTCAGTTTCTCGTTCATGCATCAATTTCTTAATAAAAACACCGACGAGCTACCGAACATTTTATTGGGGACAATGTCTTATTTATAGAATGTTTTTTCGAAAGCCGAGAAGGACTTCCGCCACATATACAACGTTTCCACCACGCCCGCAAAAAGCCGGAACCGTAGCCCGTCAATTGTATAAACGCAGCAATGACAGATAGTGCACCAATTTTATACTTTTATTGCGAATAGAAGCATCGATAAAAATAACCACGCAAACAAAGCCAACAAGAGCAAGCTCCACGGACAGATAAACGCAACCAGCAATACCATCACGACTCCAACCGTAAATACAGCCGGAAGCAGATGCACGAGCTTCAATGATTCAGGATATTTCTTATACAAATCAATGCGAGCGATACCGGAATTGTGTACCTGCTTGAAAAACTTTTTCAAGTCCGTACGACGCTTATGCCATACCCAGGCTTCCGGAAACAGACGGCAACGGTAACCTCCTTTAAAAATACGGATACTGAAATCTATGTCTTCGCCAAAACGCATCGCAGAGAATCCACCCAATGCCTTGTACACCTCGGCACGGACTCCCATGTTAAAACTGCGAGGATAGAATTTGTCCATTTTTTTCTTGCCGCCCCGGATGCTCCCGTGGTAAAGAAAGAAGTCATGGCATAATTAATAGCTTTCTGTACATCCGAAAAAGAATCGTGTGCCCGGTCGGGACCTCCAAACGCATCTGCCGGTTCCCGCTGGAGTTCCGCTTCCACCGCAGCCAGGTACGTTTCAGGCAGGATACAGTCTGAATCCAGAATCAGCAGATACTCTCCGCGACTGCGCTCTGCCGCATAGTTGCGCGTCTGTCCGGGTCCTGAATTCGGTTTCTCAAAATAGTGCACATCCAGCATTTCCGTATACTTCTTGACCACCTGCTTGCAAGGAATGGCAGAACCGTCTTCTACGACCACCACTTCAAAGTTTTGATATGTCTGACCGCACAGACTCTGCAACAACTCATCCACTTCATCCGGACGGTTGTACACCGGAATCACCACAGAATACTTCGGATTCATCTTTTATCCTCCTTTAATCTTTTTCAATTAATACCGTAGCATAGGCTGAAATACCTTCCTCACGTCCGGTAAATCCTAATTTTTCTGTAGTGGTGGCCTTGATGGACACGTCGTCCACATCCACCTCCATCACCCGTGCCAGCACTTCCTGCATCTCCGGAATAAATTTTTTCAACTTCGGACGTTCGGCGCACACCGTGGCATCCACATTACCTACCGATACCCTTTTCCGGCAATCAATTTTACGGTCTTTGCCAGCAGAATCTTGCTGTCAATGTTCTTGAAGTCGGCCGAATTATCCGGGAAATGATAACCAATGTCACGCATGTTGGCAGCTCCCAACAAAGCATCGCAAATGGCATGAATCAACACATCAGCATCCGAGTGTCCCAGCAAACCCATTTCGTGTTCCAGGCGAATACCACCCAGCCAAAGTTCACGCCCTGTCACTAACTTGTGCACGTCGAATCCAAATCCTACTCTTATCTTCATCGTATGTAAAAATCAAGAAGTTTTTCATTTTCCAAAAATCCCTCCAGGTGGTTCCCGATTTGCACGGGGCCTACTCCCACCGGTGTACCGGTAAACAACAGGTCACCGATTTTCAACGTACAGAAACGGCTCACATAAGCAATAATCTGGTCTACAGAAAACAGCATATCAGCTGTATTGCCCTGCTGCACCGTCTTTCCGTCAATATTCAGATGGAAATTCACTTTCTGTATGTCATTCAGCTTTTCCACTGGCACCCAGTCGCCAATGGCAGCCGAACTGTCAAAACCCTTGCACAGTTCCCAAGGCTTTCCTTCAGCACGGAACTTACGCTGTAAGTCACGGGCGGTAAAGTCGATACCTACCGTCACGGCATCGTAATAGCGATGAGCAAAACGTTCGGAAATATTTTTTCCCAAACGGCAAATGCGCACCACCATTTCCGTCTCGTAGTCCACCTGTTCACAAAAATCGGGAATAAAAAAAGGCTTGCTGTCTTTCAGCAAGGCAGAATCCGGCTTCATAAAAATAACCGGTTCCTGGGGCAAGGCTTCTCCTGCATGCAACTCATGGCAATGCAGGCTATAGTTCATGCCTATAGCAATAATTTTCATGGAGTTATTTCTTTATAATTTCATTCAAACGGTTGAACATCACTGCCAGATGTGCATACAGTGACGTGTTTTGTACGACAATCGTTTCCGGTACACGGATACGGAAGGGAGTAAAGTTCCACACAGCCTGAATACCACCAGCCACCATCTTGTCCGTAATATCCTGAGCAATGTTAATGGGCACGGTCAGCACACCTATTTTCACTCCGTCCTTTGCCCGCCGTTCTTCAAACTCGTCGGTATGGTAAATAGGAATTCCCTCTACGGTTGTACCACCAGATTCGGGTTAATATCGAATGCTCCTACAATCTGCAGCCCGAAATGTGACAGACCGGAGTCTCTGAGCAATGCGCCTCCCAGACTTCCCACACCAAACAGATACGCCTTATGCAGATTCGTGAAACCTAAAAAATCCTCCAGCACCTGAATCAGCAAATCCACTTCATAGCCCACCCTTGTACGTCCGGAAATATCCACATACGACAAGTCTTTGGCTATCTGCGAAGCATCAATATTTATCTGTCTGGAAATCTGTGTAGAAGATACATACTTCTCCTTCTCTTTCATCAGCTTAGCATTCGAAAGATACCACGGGAGTCTGCGTAAAGTAGGCTCAGGAATCTTGTCCGTCATTTTACGACTTCGTACCGCCATTCGGAGTGTGTTCAATTAATCAATAATGCAAAATTAAACTATTTCTTGTAAACCCTGAACACGATTCCTGAAAAATGTCATACCTTTGAAGCAGATTAAATTAAATTCACATGAAAAAGAACGACTGGAAAGACCGTCTGAACATTGTATATTCCACTAACCCAGACTTCAACTATCAGCTTGACGAAGAGGAAGAGCCGGCAACTGTCGACCCGAAGCAACAAAAACTGAGGGTCAGTATCGAGAAAAAAGGACGAGGCGGAAAAACCGTTACCGTCATTTCCGGATTTATTGGTCCGGAAGATGATTTAAAAGAACTGGGAAGACTGCTTAAAACCAAATGTGGTGTGGGAGGTGCCGTGAAAGACGGTGAAATTCTCATTCAGGGAGAGTTCAAACAACGCATAATCGACCTGCTGAAAGCAGAGGGATTCAGCCAGACAAAATAGGCACATAAAAACGCCTTTACGTTTAAGACAAAACGTCAAAGCGTTTTAGTCAAAACGCACTTGCGTTTGAAAGAAAACGTCCTTGCGTTTTTCTTCAAACGCAAGGACGTTTTTTCAGGGCATCTTAAACTTCTTATTTTGAAGCAATTACTTTATCCAGCAAAGTAGCAAGTTCTTTCACTTTTTCCGGATTCTGCGATGCTACATTTTCTTTTTCCGTAGGATCTTTACGAAGATTATACAACTGAGGTTCAGGCGCGTTACCCAGTTCAGTCTTGGTCCAGAATTCCAATGCAGGCTTATCACTGGGCTGAAGATATTTCCATTCACCCTGAATAATGGCCAGCGTATTGTTCAGATTCTGTTCTACCACATATTCACGGTCAGACTGATCCTTTCCAATCAAAGCCTGCGAACGTGCATGGACTGTCGGGGGCCACTCCTTTAGCCAACGGCATTTCCATGATTTCTGCCAGCGACGCAAATACGTCAATCTGAGAGAACAATCCCTGTTGCTTGCAAGGCTGCTGAATAGCTGCCGGCCAGCGTACAATAAACGGTACACGAGTTCCTGCCTCATACAAACTGTATTTTCCTCCACGGTAAATACCCATCGGCGTATGTCCGTTCAACATTTCGCGAGCCTGGTCCTGATAACCGTCATCAATCACCGGACCGTTGTCGCTGGTGAAAATAAACAAGGTGTTATCGCAATGCCCAGACTATCCAGTGTATTCATAATCTCACCAATGGTCCAATCCAACTGAAGGATTACGTCACCACGGGTACCGAGACCACTCTTTCCGGCAAAACGCGGATGAGGAATACGCGGCACGTGTACATCCTGTGTACCCATGTACAAGAAGAACGGTTTATCAGTAGACGAACAGATAAAGTTCTTCGCTTTTTCAGTGATGACATCGGCAATTTCCTCGTCATTCCACAAAGCAGACTTACCTCCCGTCATCCATCCGATACGAGGAATGCCGTTGATAATGGTATTGTTATGTCCCTGACTCGGTTTCAGTTTCACCAGTTCCGGATTCTCTTCACCCGTAGGCCAGTCGCCTACCTTATGGTCATAGCTGACAGTAATCGGATCGGAAGGATCCAGTCCAGCTACTCTTCCGTTTTCCACAAACACACAAGGCACACGGTCTACCGTAGCCGGAATGATAAATTCATAATCAAATCCGATACTCTGGGTATTCGGCTTGATGAGCCGTTAAAATTAGTTCCTCCAACAGGTCCCAGTCCCAAATGCCATTTTCCGACCGCACCGGTATGATAGCCCGCTTCATGGAACACATCAGCCAGTGTAACACATGTGGTATCAATAATCAGCTCAGAATTACCCGGAGCGATACCTGTATTTTCCTTTCTCCACGGATAACATCCGGTCAGCATACCGTAACGCGACGGAGTACTCGTAGCCGAAGTGGCATAGGCATTGGTAAACTGTACTCCCTGAGCCGCCAGTTTATCAATGTTCGGCGTAGAAATCTTCGTAGCCCCGTAACAACTCAAATCACCGATGCCTAAGTCGTCCGAATAAATAAAAATCACATTCGGACGCTTCAGGTTAGGAGCTTCCTGCTTCTGCGCCTGACCACATCCGGTCAATCCTGCCAATCCGGAAAGGGCAGAAATACAAACTAAAAGGTCTTGTTTCATCTTTCTATATTTAGGTTAGTAAAATACACGTCATTCTTCTCCCTGCCGGTAAGCCATCGGTGTCAGTTGATATGCCTTCTTGAAAAGCTTACTGAAATAGCGGGGTGAACTGAATCCTGTCTGATCGGAAATCTGGGTTACATTCAGCTCCGGATTGTTCCGCAAAAGGAAGGCCGCTTTTTTCAATCGTAAGGTAATAAAGAAGTCATTAGGCGTCTGGCCAGTAATCGCCTTAATCTTTGCATACATTCTCGTACGCGAAACCAGCATTTGCTGGGCCAGCATATCAATGGTAAAGTCAGAATCATCCAAATGTTGTTCAAATACAGCAATCACCTCATCAAGGAATTCCTTATCCAGCGGATTCGTAGCCAACACCGGAGTCTCCACAGTAGGCTGCTTGGTGAAATACTCCTGCAACTTACGGCGGTTATTCACCAGATTGTTACAACGGAATACCAGCAAACGAGAATCAAAAGGTTTCGTGATGTAATCATCTGCTCCGATTTTCAATCCTTCCAGATTCTGTTCTATTTCAGTACGGGCCGTCAGCAACACCACCGGAATGTGACAAGTGTCCAGGTTCCCTTTCAATTGCTTCACCAATTCAATACCCGACATGCGCGGCATCAGCACGTCACTCAATATAATATGCGGAGAAGCCTCCTCTACCTTTTCCAGCGCATCCTGCCCGTCGACTGCAGTCGTCACCTCATACATACCCTCGAACAACTCAGCCAGCATACGACGAATAGAATCGTTATCTTCTACAATCAAGATATGAGGACGGAAGCCTTCTTTTTCTCCTACAAAAGTTTCTTCTGTCTCAAGGATTTTCTCAGATAACTCCGTATCTAATTCTTTTTTCTGGGCATCAAGCGTCAACTGGCTAACCACAGCATTTTCACCTTCTTCAATAATTTCATCCGCTGTATAAAGCTCCTTGCCCAATGGTATACGAACAATAAACTTAGCCCCCTTGCCTTGGGCGCTTTCCACAGAAATCTTTCCATGGTGAAGTTCCACGATACCTTTTGTCAAAGCCAGTCCAATCCCCGTTCCTGCATTAATCTCTGTATCCACTGAACTTTGATAAAAACGGTCGAAAATCTTATCAATGTCCGCCGGCTGAATGCCACTGCCATTATCTTCCACTGAGAACCATGCTTCTTCATCGGTCTTGCCAACCTCCATGACAATTTTACCTTGGGAAGGTACATGCTTCACGCATTCGACAACAGGTTATTTATCACCTTACGCATCTGTTTCCAGTCAAACCACAATTCTATTTCATCCTGCGACTTGTGAAACTCCAAATGTATCTGCTTGCTTTCGGCATAAGGCTGGAAAAGCAAATAAGTCTCATTCAGGAAATTGACCAGGTTCATTCGACACACCTTCAATTTCATCTTTCCCTGTTCCTGTTTCCGGAAGTCCAGCAACTCACCTATCAGTTCCTTTAACTGCACTCCGCTCTTATAAGCCAACAATACATTTGAATAAACAGAAGGAGAAAGCTGAGAGGTCTGCATCAGTTTTTCCAACTGCCCGATGATAAGGGTAAGCGGAGTACGAAACTCATGCGAAATACTGGTAAAGAAACGCAACTTATTCTGATTCAGGCGCTCTATATCTTGCAAATGGCGCTGTTCATAGGTCAGTGACGCCTGCAGTTTTACACGGCTCTGATACATCCGCATCAAATAATACACGATTCCTCCTACTATCAGGGCATAAAGCAGAAAAGCCCAGTTTGAAGCATAAAATGGAGATTTCACCACAATTTCCATGCTGATGGGACTGCTTAAACTCTTCGGATTGGACGAACGTACCCACAATGTATACGTTCCCGGATTTAAGTTCGTATAGGTAATAACAGGACGATCTCTCACCATGGTCCATTCCTTGGAGAACCTTCCAACAGATATTCCATTGGTTCCTTATTCTCCGGGATATAGTTATTGGTAGCAAAATAAATGCTGAACATATTCTGGTCGGCACGCAAAGTAATTTGTGACGTATGGTTCAAAGCACGCTTTAAAATACCAGAAGCATCATTGACTTTTTATTTCCTTGCCATTTACTACCAGACGGCTCCACATAATAGAATAAGGCTTCGAACGATAATTTAAACTATCAAGAGCAAACATCACCATTCCGGAAGTACCACCTAAGAACACCTCTTTCTTCTTTGACATGAATAAGGCATTCTCATTTAAAGAATACATCGGGAAACCATTCTCCGACAAATAGTTGCGTATAACTCCTTTATGGTAATCAAAGCAAGAGAATCCCTGATTGGTTATCATCAGCAGCTCCCCACGCTCTCCTTCACAAACTTTATATACACAGTCGCCAGGAAGGCCGTTACTTGCCATATCATAGTTTCGGAAGGTATTTGTCTTCTGGTCCAGACAATCCAACCCACTACCTGAAGTGGCAAACCAAATTTTATTTTCGCTGTCACAGAAAATACTATTCACATTGTTATTGCTGATACCCGACTCTCCGTTACGATATACATAGTGAAGTAATTCATCTGTCTTCAAATTATATGAGAAAACACCTTCGCCGGTTACAGCCATCCAAAGAACTCCATTCCGGTCAAACTCCAGATCGGCTACCATGCGAATCAGTTTTCCCTCCTTATGGTTCAGGAACAACTGGCGACATTTTCCGGTAGTCCGGGAAAACAAACAGACACCAGCCTGTGTGGCTACTACCAAACTATCTTTATAAGGTACAATATCGCGTACAATATCCGATGGAATGGTTTCCTTATCTCCTTCTCTCTTTCGATACACCGTAAATTGCCCGGTCTTTATATCCAATTTATTGATACCTCCCAAGTGCAGTCCCAACCATATACAGTCTTCCGCGTCATCATACCAGATGGATTTCACATTATTATGCGAAATGCTATTGGCAGCCGGGCGATGAACAAACCACTGGAAAGTACCTTTTTCCGGATCAAACCGATTCAATCCTCCTCCCTCCGTACAAATCCAAATATGCCCTCTCTTGTCTTCAAGCATATTTCCTACAATCGGACTGCTCAGCCCCTCAGTAGGATTGTCTTCTTTCTGGAAAAAACGATATATTGCATACTCCGGATTAAAATAGTTCACCCCGCCAAAATAGGTTCCAGCCAGATTGTTCCCTGATCATCCTTCTGGAGACACCATACAGAAGAATGGGTCAGTCCATACGAATCAACCCCTTCGCTGTAATGTTCCACACGGCCTGTACGGGTATCCAGGCAATCCAGTCCGGCTTCAGTCCCTATCCAAAGACAACCCTTGTTATCTTCTTCGAAACAGCGTACAAAATCAGAAGAAAGGGACGATTTATCTGATAGCAACGCACGTATGTTACGCACTGTCCCTTTATTGTCAAAAAGGAAAATACCTCCGCTCCACGTACCAACCCAGATATTATGAGAAGAATCTTCAAATATAGACGACACATGCTGCCCGTTTACAAGATGTACAGGCTGCACGCCTTCCGCCCAACGATAAAGGCCATCGTGCTCTGTCCCAATCCACAGGCGTTTGACGAATCGAAGAATAAGGAAGAAATGTTTCCGTTATCAGAAGGAAGCCGAAAAAAGCTGTCAAAATTACCACTCTCTTTGTTGTAACGAAAAACCTCATTTCCACACGCTATGTAAAGCCCTTCATGGTAAGTATGGCATCCACCTTTCCACTGAGTAGTATAGCAAATCTGCGGGTATCCATATCAAAACTGGCCACCCCTTCCATACACAACAAATAAAGATGTCCTTCCCCGTCACCCGTAATACGTAGCAAATGATTTGAGAACAAACTATACGGATTGTTCTTTTCCAGCCGGTAGATTGTAATGTCATTTCCATCATAACAATTCAACCCTTCACGCGTGCCAATCCATATCAGGTTATTTTCATCTACATAAATATCGTTTACTGATATTTGCGACAAGCCGTTATCAGTAGAAAGATGCTTGAAAGTTATATTTTGAGCCGCCAGACGAGGAAATAGTCCGACTAACGCCACCAATAAAAGACAATTTAAAAGTATTTTCTTCATTTCCCTTAGATTCGTAGAAGCTATTACTTGCAATATTCGATAAAAATCCTGAAATATACAAGTCCATAAAAACAAAATATACAATATACATACACCATTTGTACAATTTAGGGACATCAATCCCCCTAAAAATTCTTTTATTTGTTTCTTAGTAAATTTCAATTCAGAAACCATTTTAAATATAATGCTATGAAATATATTATTTCAATCTTGCTTATAGCTACATCACTAATTGGGAAGGCTGAAAAATACAGCTTTGAAAAAGGAATTCCTACACAATTTCAAGTATCAGAAAACTCCCAAATAGAACTCAGCCCGCTTTATTACAAGGATGGGACAAAAGTTTACAATGGAACTATCAGTCACATTCCTTTCTGACACTAGATGCCCCACTTACATTAACGTCAAAAACAGAAAAGAATTACGGTATCACATTATGGATTTATAATGAAAAGATACAAAACGACTCACTTGTCTTTGAATTCTTAAATGAGAAACAGCAAGTACAGTATAAGTTCAGTTTCCATCTGACAGCTATTGGGTGGAGAGCTTGCTGGATTGGATTTGAACAGATGAAAGGAAAAAAGGAAGACAAGAACCTAACAACTTGTCGAATCACAGCACCTGCACAGAAAGGCAGAATTTTTCTGGACAGACTTACGTTTCCTGTAAAAAAAATGAATGCCCGTACAACTCCCGATATGCAAATGCCAGAAAATAACTCGTTAGCAAACAGAGACCTATGGCACTGGTGCAGACTTTGGGAATGGGAACAATATGAACGTCCCACTACGAATAATATTTCGCTCACAAGCTCAGATAAGAAGGACTTACAAAAGATAGCACAAAGATTAACCGAATACTGCCAGGAAAATCTGTCAAAGAAATTCATCAAAAAGGCAAGCTCATTATATGAGGAATGTCACATCGAAAAATCAGGTAATGGCTATACTGGAAAACCGCTTGTTGCCCCTGATGAGAAAACATCACAAGATATTACGTGGCAATACATTGAAAACATGCTGAGCGGATTTGCGGCAGACTACCTGAAAAATGGGAACGACCAGGCAAAAGAGCTTTATTTCAACACATTCCGTTATGCAATCAACCAAGGATTTGCCTATGGTAGTGGAATGGGTACAAATCATCATTACGGTTATCAGACCCGACAGATTTATATCTCAGCCTGGCTGATGAGAAATGAGATCTATCAACAACCTGACAAAAAAGAGATTTTAGACATGCTTACTTACTGGTCTGGTATTCAAGAAACAAGGAAACCTTACAAAGAAGGTAGAGATGAATTGCTGGACACTTGGCATACATTACTCATACCCAAAGTAGTAGCTGCTCTTCTTCCTGAGAAAGAAACAGAGCAAATGCGTCAGATGAAACAGCTATCGGAATGGCTTTCTACCTCATTATGTTTCACTCCTGGAACATTAGGAGGAATAAAAGTTGACGGAACTGCATTCCATCATGGAGGATTCTATCCGGGATATACAACCGGAGCACTTGGAGCTGTAGGCAGTTACATTGGCTTTACCCTTGATACCCCTTATCAAATCAGCCCGACAGGACGAAAAGTATTCCGTACGGCATTGGAAGGCATGCGTAATTATTGCAACCTACAAGAGTGGAGCCCTGCACTGGGAGGACGCCATCCGTTCAGTGGAAGAATGGAGAAATCAGACATCGAAGCATTTGCCAAACTTGCATTGGCAGAAAAGCCTGAAGGAAAAGAATTGACCTACAACTGCTTCAGATTATCTTCGCCTGCAAACAACTTCTACTCCATCAGGAGAGTTCTTCCGTTCAAAAGGATGTCAACCAGCTTCGAATCCGGAAGGTTTCTTTGTTTTCAATTATGGTTCTGCCGGAATCTATCGTTACCAACAATACATGATTACCCTGAAAGGATATAACACCGATGTGTGGGGAGCCGAAATCTACCAGAAAGACAACCGTTACGGACGTTATCAAAGTTATGGAGCTGTACTGATTATGGGAAATGGACACCCTGTATCCAGAAAAGGAAGTGGCTTCAAGAAGAAGGATGGGACTGGAATCGCATGCCTGGTACAACCACCATCCATCTTCCATTTGAATTGTTAGATAGCCCCCTCAAAGGTACTAACATGGCACGGTCTAAAGAGAATTTCTCAGGAAGTACATCCCTGGAAGGGAAATATGGCATTTTTGCTATGAAACTTATGGAACGTGAATTGAAAAACTTCACTCCTGATTTCGTAGCACGCAAGTCGGTAGCTTGCTTTGGCAACCGAATTATCTGTCTGGGAAGTGGTATCTCGAACAGTAACGTAAACTACCCCACAGAAACGACCTTGTTCCAATGTGCATTACCGGCAAAATACCAACCTGCAGTTTTAGAAGATTCTTGTACACTGAGAGATCCTTTCGGTAATTATTTTACATACAAAAAGGAAAGCCTCACCAGACAGAAGGCTTGCAACATTCATTTCATAATAAAAGCCGGAAAGCAACTGAAGGGAAGTTCCTTACAGCTTGGATAGACCATGGAAAGGCTCCTCAAAATGCAGAATACGAATATTTAATTCTGCATCCGCCCTACAGAAAAAGAAGAAGGAAGCCAGACAAAGCTATATCATCAAGCAACAGGATTGTCAGGCCCACATTGTATTTGACAAACTCACACAAGGGACAGCCTGCAGCTTTTCGAGTCATACCAAAATGCAAAGGCAGACCTGATACAACAAGCAGATGCTGAAACACTTGTCATGTACAAGAAAAATGAATCAGACATCCAGCTCAGCATTTGCTCTCCCAATCTGAATATTGAGGAAAAAACTTACACGACCTCTCAGCCAAGCCGACCGGTCGTAAAGCAAATTACGATAAAAGGAAAATGGAACTCCACAGGAAATCCCCAAGTCAAACTTCAAACAGATAAAGAAGGTAATACATTAATTCAAGCAACCTGCCAACATGGGCAACCGCAAGAAATCACCTTAAAGCCTGTTTCACAAACAGAATAAGACGCTTTTTGGACAATTTTACCCTATAAAAATCAAGTAATAAGCCTAATTTTGAAAACAAATTCAAAACAATCTTTTTAATACAACCTTTTATGAAGATCAAACAGCACTTAGGATTCATCAGCATGCTGGCCATCGCTTTTACTGCCTGCCAGCAAAAACCAGCGGAGACTGACAACTTCCTGGAAAATGAAATCAAAAACATCGAAGCTCAACACACTTTGCAGACTGACCTGATTGAAAAAAGTGGTAAAATCTTGAACCCTCGTACCATCGACGAAAAGGGAAATATAGTATATGTACCTATCGATGACTGGACCAGTGGTTTCTTCCCTGGAACAATGTGGCTGGATTATGACCTGACTAAAGATGAAAAATGGAAAAAACTGGCTGAAAAATATACAGAAGACCTGGACTCTGTGAAATACCTGAAATGGCATCACGATGTAGGCTTCATGATTGGATGCAGCTACCTGACCGGATACCGTTTGTGCAAGAAACCTGAATACAAAGATGTCATCGTGACCGCTGCACAATCTCTTTCTACCCGCTTCCGTCCGGTAGCCGGAGTTATCCAGTCTTGGGATGCAGACAGAGGATGGCAAGGTGAACGCGGATGGGAATGTCCGGTTATCATCGATAACATGATGAACCTGGAACTCCTGTTCGAAGCAACTCGTCTTTCTGGTGATTCTACCTTCTATAACATTGCTGTATCGCATGCAAATACAACTATGAAGAATCACTTCCGTGCAGACAACAGCTGCTACCATGTAATTGACTATTCTCTGAAAGATGGAAGCGTAAGAAACCGTCACACTGCACAAGGTTATGCACATGAATCAGCATGGGCCCGCGGACAGGCATGGGCCGTATATGGATTTACTACCTGCTACCGTTATACTCATGACAAGCGTTATTTGGATCAGGCAGAAAAAACACTGAACTTCTATCTGAATGACAAAAACTTGCCGAAAGATTGATTCCTTACTGGGACTTTGATGCTCCGGAAATCCCGAACGAACCAAGAGACGTTTCTACTGCAGCATGTATTGCTTCTGCATTGTATGAAATGGATGGCTATTGTCCAGGAAAGAATTATAAGGAACTTGCGGATAAGATTTTGAAGAACTTATCAGGTCCTGACTACAAAGCAAAAGTAGGAGAAAACGGAAACTTTATCCTGATGCACTCAGTAGGAAGTATCCCTCACGGAGCTGAAATCGATGTACCTCTGAACTATGCAGACTACTATTACGAAGAAGCATTGATTCGTAAGAGAAACATTGAAAACAATCAGCCATTCTCTTTCGTAAACGAATAAAACAATAAACAACAATAGCCATGAAACACCTTTCCTACTCACTAATAGGGGGAATCGGATTGCTTTCATTGCAAAGTTGTGCCAGCAAACAGCAAGTTGCTGAACAAGAGTACCCCAATGTCATTTACGTATTTCCAGACCAATATCGTAACATGGCAATGGGGTTCTGGCATGAAAATGGATTTAAAGAACACATTAACTTTGCAGCCGATCCGGTACACACCCCTCACATTGACAAATTTGCAAAGGAATCACTGGTACTGTCTTCAGCCATGAGCAACTGCCCGCTGAGCAGTCCGCACCGTGGCTCTCTGCTCACTGGTATGTACCCGAACAAAAGTGGAATTCCTTTGAACTGTAATTCGACACGCCCCATCAGCTCACTTCGCACAGATGTGGAATGTGTAAGCGACGTATTCAGCAAAAACGGTTATGACTGTGCCTATTTTGGTAAACTGCATGCGGATTTCCCAACTCCCAATGATCCGGAAAATCCTGGAGAGTATGTAGAAACCACGCCCGGTATGGGATGCCTATACACCGAAAGAGCGTCGTCATGGATTTAACTACTGGTACTCTTACGGTACATTCGATGAACATAAGAATCCTCATTATTGGGATACAGACGGAAAACGTCATGACCCGAAAGAATGGTCTCCGCTTCACGAAGCCAAACAAGTCATTTCCTACCTGCGTAATGACAAGAACCAACGTGACCCGAAAAAACCGTTCTTTATCATGGTCGGCATGAATCCCCCTCATAGTCCATACCGCTCTTTGGACGACTGCATGGAAGAAGATTTCAATCTGTATAAAGACCAGCCAATTGACAGCCTGCTGATTCGTCCCAATGCAGACAGACAGCGGGAAAAAGCTGAATCGGCCCGTTATTATTTTGCATCTGTCAGTGGAGTAGACCGTGCTTTCGGACAAATTCTGGATTGCTTGAAGGAGCTGAAACTCGATAAAAATACAATCGTAGTATTTACCTCCGACCATGGAGAAACCATGTGCAGTCAGTTTACGGATGACCCCAAAAATTCACCGTATGCTGAATCCATGAACGTGCCATTCCTTGTCCGTTATCCACAGCACATACGTCCCCGTGTTGACAACTTGTTGTTGTCTTCACCAGACATTATGCCTACCCTGCTGGGACTTTGCAACTTGGACAAGGATATTCCAGCAAACGTACAGGGAAGTAATTACGCACCGATTTTCTATGAAGATTCCGTGCAGACCGTCGTTCGCCCTACGGGTGCTTTATACATCCAAAATATGGATGGAGATAAAGATAAAGACGGAAATGTCATTTCTTATTTCCCCCGTTCCAGAGGTATCAAGACGCAGCAGTACACATTGGCATTATACATCGACAGAGAAAACAAACTGACAAAAACTCTTTTGTTTGATGATGTCAAAGATCCTTATCAGCTGCAAAATCTTTCACCGGAAGAGCATCCGGAAATTGTGAAAGAACTTTACCAGGAACTGGCAAAACAATTAAAGGAAATTGATGATCCCTGGTATCAGCAAAGATACTTTCGGATATTCTTTCTTATTAAATTACCTCATAAAAAAATCCGGAACTGAAAAACAGCTCCGATATGATAATATGGTACTTTGTTACTCTACTTGTCCCAACTGATTGCCATATTCCATTTCACCCTGTACGACAAAGAAAATTGCATCCGGGTCAAACGGGCCCATTCCATCCTTGGCAGACTCTTTAACGATGTAGTTCACGATCTCATCCTGATCGATGTTGATATACCCTTCATCGTCCGGCTGTGCATCCAGACAACCACTCGTGGTATAATAATCCACAATCAAATCTAAGATGTAATACAAATCATCGTCCGAGAAAGCCTCTTTCATGTCCTGAGGCAAATAGTTCTTTATGAACTCGATGGTTTTTTCATCGTCCTCATCTTCCAACAAGAAATCGTCTTCCATTCCCATAACTTATCTGTTTTTAGTTATTTCAACAAAGCTTCTACCTTTGCCTGCAAAGCAGATTTAGTGGTAGCTCCTACTTGTTTGTCCACAACTTCTCCGTTCTTGATAAACAATACGGTAGGAATGTTGCGCACACCAAACTGTGCAGGAAGGTCTGCATTTTCGTCTACATCGCATTTACCGATATTTACCTTATCCTTATACTCTTCTGCCAGTTCTTCGATATATGGAGCAATTTGCTTGCAAGGACCACACCATGTAGCCCAAAATCCAACACCACTGGTTTACCTTCAGCTACAATAGCCTCAAAGTTGTCATCTTTAATATTCAATGCCATAATTATCTATGTTTTTAAGTTCTCTACGCAAATATATACTAATTTATTTTATAGTCCAACAATGGCTGGTTTTTTAAATAGTTGACCAGCTCTTTCTGTACAGAATTTTCATCGTGCGTGACATCAGATTTACATACATCTGCCCGTCTTCATCCCGAACCAGGAAATGAAGTTCGGCATTACCCGGACTGTCTTTCACCAAAGAAGAAAATTCCATGATCAACTGGTCATCTATGGCTGAAAGCGGAGCTGTTACCGTCAGTTTTTCCACCACTCTCTCCTTCACTTCAGGAAGCAGTTCGATACTGTTGATTTCACTTCCCACTCCTCCTGTTTCCACTGCTTGGCTGGCACTTTCCTTTCATGAAAAGGAACATACCTTCCATGAAAAGTTCTTCTTTTCCACCCATTCGTTACCGAAGAAAGCAAATTCTGCCGTTCCTGAGTAATCTTCCACTTTTGCAATGCCGTAGGGCTTTCCCGTCTTGGTATATCCTTCACGTACTCCAGTCACGATTCCTCCCAGCACCAGGTCATGGTTCTGCAGCGGGGTCAAGTCGGTCAGTTCGGCCATGTGTACGTTGCACACATTTTCCAGAATCACGGCAAACTCATCCAGCGGGTGAGCCGACAAATAAATTCCTACCAAATCACGTTCTTTGTTCAAACGCTCCAAATCGCTCCACGACGGGGCCGGCACAATCTCCGGAGTAGCCACCTCTACCGCATGTTCTCCTCCGAATAAAGAATTGGCAGCCGCAGCCTTATCCAACTGGTATTTGTTACCATAACGCACCAGTATATCTGAAAAGGATTCATCCTTCGCATTTTTCACAAAGAAATCCTCACGCTTGATACCAGAGAAACTATCAAACCCACCGGCCAATGCCAGGTTTCAATATTCTTACGGTTACAAGCCGACAGATTTACACGCTGCACAAAGTCAAAGATATTTTTAAACTCACCATTCTTCCGTCTTTCTTCCAAAATACTCTGCACAGCCGACTCTCCTACTCCCTTAATGGCTCCCAATCCGAAACGGATATCACCGTGATAATTGACTGAGAATTTCAGGTTACTTTCGTTCACATCCGGTCCCAGCACCTTTACACCCATCGACTTGCATTCATCCATGAGCTTCGTGATTTCAGTGATGTTCGAAATATTCCGACTCATCGTAGCGGCCATGTACTCTGACGGATAGTTGGCCTTCAGGTATGCTGTCTGATAAGCTACCCACGAGTAACAAGTAGCATGCGATTTGTTAAACGCATACGATGCAAACTTTTCCCAGTCGGCCCAGATTTTCTCCAGCACCTTAGGGTCATGTCCGTTCTTCTTTCCACCTTCAATGAACTTCGGCTTCATGTGATCCAGCTTGTCACGCAACTTCTTACCCATGGCCTTACGCAAGGCATCCGATTCACCACGCGTAAAGTCGGCCAGCAAGCGCGACAGCAACATCACCTGCTCCTGATACACTGTAATACCATACGTATCCTTCAGGTATTTCTCCATAATCGGGATATCGTACTCAATCGGCTTCCGGCCGTGTTTACGGTCGATGAAGTCCGGAATGTAGTCCATCGGTCCCGGACGGTAAAGGGCGTTCATGGCAATCAAATCCTCAAACGTACTGGGCTGAAGCTCACGCAGGTACTTCTGCATACCCGCCGATTCAAACTGGAACGTTCCGATGGTTCGTCCTTCACTGTACAAGCGGTAAGTAGCAGGGTCATCAATCGGTACTTCATCGATATTCAGTACGATTCCCTTACTCTGACGAATGTTCTCAATGGCCTCCTTAACGATGGACAAGGTCTTCAAGCCCAGGAAGTCCATCTTAATCAACCTGTATCTTCAATCACCGAACCTTCGTACTGGGTAACCAGCATTTTTTCTCCGGTTTCCTTGTCATCTGCCGTACTCACCGGTACCCAGTCGGTAATATCATCACGACAGATAATCGTACCGCAGGCATGTACACCCGTGTTTCGCACATTACCTTCCAGCATCTTGGCATATTTGATGGTATCACGCAACACCGGATTCGGCGAAACCTCTGCTTCCTGTAGTTCCGGCACGTAGGCAATGGCATTGCAGATTCAGTTTCTTGTCGGGCAGTTTGTCCGGAATCAGCTTACACAAACGGTCGGATTCCGAAAGCGGAAGTTTCTGTACACGGGCCACGTCCTTGATAGCCAGCTTTGTGGCCATCGTACCATACGTAATGATGTGTGCCACTTCTCCTGTCCATACTTTCCGTTACCCAGTTCAACACGCGGCCGCGTCCGTCATCATCGAAGTCCACATCAATATCCGGCAAAGAGATACGGTCCGGATTCAGGAAACGCTCGAACAGCAGGTCATACTGAATCGGGTCAATCTGTGTGATACCCAGACAGTAGGCCACTGCCGAACCTGCCGCGAGCCACGTCCCGGTCCGACTGACACGTCCAGCTGGTTACGTGCCGCATTGATGAAGTCCTGCACAATCAAGAAGTATCCCGGGAAACCCATGGTCTTCATGATATGCAATTCAAACTTGATACGTTCCTGCACCTCTTCCGACAGGTTCTCACCATAACGCCGTTTCGCTCCGTCGTAAGCCAGTTTGGCCAGGTAGTCCGCCTCCAGCTTGATACGATACAGTTTCTCATATCCGCCAGACGCTCAATCTTCGCCTTCGCCGCAGCCTCATCCATTACCACGTTGCCGTTCTCATCGCGGGTAAATTCATCGAAGAGGTCTTTTTCCGTAAATTTCTTACGATACTCCTCCTCCGTACCGAAATCTTCCGGAATGGCAAACGTCGGCATGATAGGCGCATGGTCAATTGAATAGAACTCTACCTTGTCACAGATTTCAACCGTATTACTCAAGGCTTCCGGCACATCGGCAAAGACTTTGTTCATTTCTTCCCGCGTCTTCATCCATTCCTGCTTGGTATAAAGCATACGGTTAGGGTCGTCCAGGTCTTTTCCTGTACTCAGGCAGATAAGCCGGTCGTGGGCTTCGGCATTTTCCTCGTCCACAAAGTGCACATCGTTCGTACATACCAGCTTGATATTGTATTTTTTGGCATATTCAATCAGTTTTTCATTCACCACTTGCTGCATGGGATACACCTCATGATTGGCACGTGCACCGTCGCCTTGTGACGCTGCAGTTCCAGGTAGTAGTCATCTCCGAAAAGATTCTTGTACCAGCGGATGGCCTCTTCTGCCTCTTCAAACTGTCCGGCCGTGATACGTCGGGGCACTTCCCCTCCCAAACAAGCCGAACATACAATCAGTCCTTCGTGATACTTCTCCAACTCCGCACGGTCTGTACGCGGACGCATGTAGAATCCCTTGGTCCATGCCTTCGACACTAATTTAATCAGGTTATGATAACCCTTCAGATTCTTTGCCAATACCACCAGGTGATACCCACTCTGGTCAGGCTTACCTTCCTTATCCTCCAGACGGCGGCGGGCTACATACATTTCACAACCGAAAATTGGTTTGAACAGCTTCTTTTTCGCAGCTTCCAGCTGTTCCTTGCAAGCAGCAATCTCCGCTTCGGGGTTTTCCGACTCTTCCTTACCGCTCTCGAGGGCGGCAATTTTCTTCTTCAAATCCTTAATCTCCCCATTCGTACCCCCGTTCTTCTTGTTGACATAGTTGAAGAACTCCTTGATACCGAACATATCTCCGTGGTCGGTCACTGCGATTCCTCGCATGCCGTTGGCCATAGCCTTGTCTACCAACCGGGGAATAGAAGCCTGCCCGTCAAGAATAGAATACTGCGTATGAACGTGCAAATGAACAAAATCCTGCATGAGTATCAATGTTAAATGAAAAACGAGTCAAAGATACCCATCTTTTAGGGAAGAGACAAGACAGCCCGAAACTTTTAAAGAAAAATTTCGTTGGCTTTACTGCTTAAAATACAGTTTCCCCAATAACCAATAAATAGAAATCCAAAGATTACTTAGAAAGTTTATTCGATAATTCTTTTATGAATATATCTCTATTTTCACAACTTAAAAGATAGTTCTTATTCTGCGTCAAAACAAAAACCTGCTGCTGAGGATTCTTTACATAAGAATAATATTTACCATAAGGAGTACTCCCCATAATCCCTATATATCCTAAAAATCCGTTACTTCCAAAATAACGCACATCTTCTTGAACTCCATTATAGCAAAAACTTCTTTAATTGCCGAATAAGGAATAGATTTTTTACCTAATACCCTCTTTATTGTTATGCCTTCATTATCTAACTCTATAGCCGATGGAATAATCATCAATAAATATATATAGATAATCATCAACAAAATACCCAATAAAAGACTTGCTATTTGTTCTATAGAGTATGGTAATACAAATGACCTTACAATAAACATTACACCAGCCATTAATAGAATTATTTTCAAGGCTAATGCATAGCGCTTCATTATAGGTTGGAAATCGGATTTATACATACACATTATAATTTATAATCTTACGTTTACTAAATGATTTATCTTCTATTACAAAGTTATATATTTTCTATAATTTTCTCTATCCTTTACAGGAGAATTCAAAAAAATAAATTCCTTACCTACACTATTCTTTCTCCTCCCACACTTGCCAGTCATCTATCTGATCAATAAGTCGTGAAACAGCACGTGTGCAACTCGCAGGATAAGACAAAGACTGCACAAACCAGAGCTTTTGCCGTTGCACATATTTGGCATAAAAACGATAGCCCTCTACCGGCCGATGGTTGATATAAAGAGGTCCGGAAAGAAGGAAATAATCACTTCCACACCGCCGTTCAGTGGCATGCTGTTCCATGGCAAAATGTTCCATTCCCTGCCGCACGGTAAATCCTTCAAATTAGTTATGACAAAAGCTGTCTGAGCAATCTTCAGCATATTCCCAAAATAGAACTGGCAACATCCCGTTTCATGAATGAGTGAATCCGGAACCTGTTCGAAGAACGCAGGATAATGTATCTGGTAACTATAAAAAGGATCACAATGCACATTCATTTTCGTACGATACATCATTTGCTCCAGCTTAGCGAGCAAAGACGCATCCTCTTTCTTATTATAAGAAATAAAGAATGATACAAATCCTATTATAAAAGAAGACAGAATAATAAACCGACGCATACCCACGTAATACCTTTTCTTTTCCATATCCAGCTATATTTTCTAAAAACAAAGCTATGCACTCCCTTCATAAGAGCAATAAATCTTACTGACATCTTGCTGACATTTACCCGATATACCTCTGTTCACACCATTACACATAGCTTATACTCCCACCCAAAGAGTTTACATCTTCAGCCATAACCTTAATTTTAAAACTATAAACAATCAAAAATAGATTCATATTCAACCGATTTTTCTATATTTGTAGAAATAAGCTATCAAACTAACCTAATGTTGAAGTATATGAGAAAAGTATTTATTGTGGCCGCAATGGCCTTCCTGGCAATGGGAGCTCAGGCACAGAATTTAGTAAAGAACGGCAACTTTGACACCCCGTTGAATAACGAAAAGACTTATGCATCCATTCCTTCTACAGAAGACTGGTTTGCATTTGACAAGACAAACGGCGCTACCACTATCAGCCTGCAACAGATGACGAAAAGCATGGCAATGCCGTCCAGATTGAAACAACGACTGACAACTCATGGTACAAAGCTTATCTAGCCAGCGTATCCAAGGAGCAGAAAAAGCCGTATATACATTGTCTTTCGACATGAAAGCCCTAACAGACGGAGCACAGGTTCGTTTCTTTATCCGTGATGCAAAAAACGATAACCTTTTCATCATGCGTGAAGGATTTGACCTCAGTGACGAATCAACCAAAACCAGTCTGCTGCAGCTTATAGCCGTGTCATCAAAAAGCAGGAAGATGGTCTAAAGTTTCTGCAAGTTTGATTTTTCAAAAACGGTCAATGCTTTTGCCAGCATCAAAGGCGTAGAATCAAAGGGTGGCACAGTTACCGAGCTCCTGTATCTGACGCTACCTTGGGCGATTTTGTCATCGTCATCCAGCTCCAGACAAAAGACTCCAAAGCATTGATTGACAATGTTTCATTGACTAAGAAATAAATTCATTCTTATTCATAAAAGATAAACCGCAAGAGGACTTATGATTTCTTTTGCGGTTTTCTTTTTCCTTATACAAACTCTTGCAAATCCCTCTTTATCTATCTGTTAGCTTCCCATCACTATTTATGTTTCCCCATCTGAAACCTATGTTTCCCCAATAGAAAACATACGTTTCTGCTCCCTGAAACATAGGTTTCGCATAAGGAAAACATAAAAGAGTACGAGCCCTTTATAAAAAGATACCACAAGAGACGTAAATCAGTGATTCACACTATAAAAATGAATAAAACCTATCACTTTTATTGAAATGTCCAAAAGACAAAAGCACACACACTTGCTCAGGTAAAAAACAATCCATATTTTTGCGGAAGAATAAATGACAAATTCACTCACTATTTACACAAAAAGTACATGAATACTACACTGCTGTTTATGGGTATCGGTACCCAGGAATTTTTATTTCTTGCTTTAATCATCCTGCTGCTGTTCGGCGGAAAGAAGATTCCCGAACTGATGAAAGGTATTGGCAAAGGTGTAAGAAGTTTCAAGGAAGGCATGAACGAAGTGGAAGATAACCTGAAAGAAACAGACCAAAAGAAGGAAGAAACCACTTCGAACGAGAAAAAAGAAAAATAACTGCCGTGAAGCCAACGCAACCAACGGAACTGACTTTCTGGGACCACCTGGACGAGCTGCGTAAAACGATTATCCACATCGCTTGTGCGGTAATTGTGCTTATGCTGCTGGCCTTCTGTTTTAAGGAAGAACTTTTCGGCCTCATCCTTGCTCCCAAAGAGGGCGACTTCTGTACCTACCGTTTCTTTGCGTGGTTAGGAAGGATACTGCATATAGCCGGACTGGAAGCGGAAGCTTTGCCGGTAAAACTTATCAACACGCAACTTCAGGACAGTTTCTCACCCACATGAGTGTTTCGTTCTATGCGGGTATTCTGCTGGCTTCTCCTTACATACTCTATCAGCTTTTTCATTTTATTTCGCCGGCACTCTACCAGAATGAAAAGAAATATTCCCGCTGGCTGATATTCTGGGGTTATCTGCTCTTCCTGACGGGAGTACTATTCAGCTATTTCCTGATATTCCCTTTCACATTCCGCTTCCTTTCGACCTATCAAGTGAGTCAGGAAGTGGAAAATACCATTCTGCTCAGTTCTTATATTGATACGCTGAACATGCTGAGCCTGATGATGGGTATCACGTTTGAGATTCCGATTCTTACCTGGCTGCTGGCCAAACTGGGCATCTTGTCTGCCGATTTCATAGCACAATACAGAAAACACGCCTGGGTTGTCGCAATGATTATCGCTGCCATCATCACTCCTACCTCAGACGTGTTTACTATGCTGATTGTAACCTTCCCCATCGTGCTTTTATACGAAGTCAGCATCTTTCTGGTGCGCCACACCGTAAAGAAAAGACGAACTAAAGGGGAAAACTAATCTGCTTATTTATAGAACGTCAATGTGCCGCCTTTTACCAGGTCATTGTGATTAATCCGGTAACCTGTTTTCTTGCCGCCAAGTTCTATCTTCTGAATATACCTTCCGGTGAACCATTCTCCTTCTTTTCAATGATCAGCTTATCTTTTCCATAAAATTCCGGATTCAAACGGATGGTAATACGGTCGAAAGTCGGGTCAGTCAACGTATATTCGGGAACACCCGGACAATCAGGGTAGAAGCCCATCATACTGAATACAGCCCAGGCTGACATGTACCAGCATCGTCATTTCCCGGAATACCGTCAGGTTTGGGAGTGAAGTACTTAGCCAGCAGTTCACGAACGGTTTTCTGTGTACGCCATTCCTCACCCTTGAAGTAACTGAACAGATAAGGATAAGCAATATCCGGTTCATTGGCCGGGTCATAATAACCTTTGTCGAATACCATCTGCAGTTTGTCGATAAACTTCTTCTGTCCTCCCATCAGGCGAGCCAGTCCCTTTACATCATGCGGCACGTAGAAGGTATAGTTCCAGGAATTACCTTCGTGGAATCCCGGACTCGGTTCAAAGTTCTGTCCCTGAAGCGGATCGAACGGAGAATAGAATTTTCCGTCCGGCAAAATAGGACGAAGTGTGCCGAATTCCTTGCAATAATAATGCTTGTATCCCATAGACCGCTTGTAGAACAAATCGGCATCCTCTTTCTTTCCCATGCTCTTTGCCAGCGTATACAAAGCATAATCGGCAATGTAATATTCCAAAGCATGCGATACGGAGTTATCGAACTGTTCCATCAAAGGTACATAGCCTTTGCTCATGTAATCATCGTTGTCCGGACGCATCAGGTTTTCCTTTCCAGGAAGAGTAGCCGACTTGCGCATAGCCTCATAGGCAGTTTCCATATCAAAGTCACGCAGACCCTTCATCCAGGTATCCACAATCACCGGCAAACTGGGGTCACCTTCCATCGTGAGGGTTTCACGTCCGTACAACTCCCATTTAGGTAACCACCCATGCTCTTTGTACATATCGACCATGGTACGTACCATGTCAATCTGACGTTCGGGATACACCAGAGTCATCAACTGATGCAGGTTGCGATAGGTATCCCACAAAGAATATACGGTGTAACGATTGTTTTTAGTCGTCTTCGTTTCTCCGGTTTCCATGGCTGGGTATTCCCCATTTACATCCTGGAGGATATTCGGGTGAATCAGCGTGTGATACAAGGCAGTATAGAACACCGTTTTCTGTTCCTTTGTACCTCCTTCTACGATGATACGGCTCAAATCGTCGTTCCACTGTTTCCGTGCGCTGGCATAGATTTCATCGAATCCAGCTCCATGCTGCTCAGCTTCCAAATTCTGACGGGCATTTTCCATACTTACAAACGATACACCTACGGCCACTTCTATCTGTTCATTTTCTTCTGTATCGAAAGTGAACCATGCACCGATGTCGTCGCCAGCCAAATCCCGGTCATACTGCGTGTACAACTTGTATTTGCCATTGTCTTTGTCCCATTCGGCTTCCACCCCCGTCATCTTGCGCTGGAATTTCCAATACCCCGTCTGCTTAGGAGCCTTGTTGATACGCATGACAAAATAAATAGGGAACACAGCCTGAGGATTATAGCAGAATGTTCCCAAGAACTTCATACCCTCAATTTCACGGTTATTTATCCGGCGCAGATAAGCTCCCGATTCATTGGTCAGTCCTTCTCCCAAGTTCATCAGGATATGGCTCTTCCCCTTTGGAAAAGTAAAGCGGGTAAGCCCTGTTCTCAATGTAGAAGTAGCCTCTACCTTAATATTATATTTGGTCAGTTGCAAGCTGTAATATCCCGGTGAAGCCGTTTCCTTTTCATACTTGCTTCCGTAATGATGATAGTCGACATTCAATTCGCCGGTTGTGGGCATCAGCAACAGAGAACCCATTTCAGGACAACCCACCCCACTCAGGTTGACATGAGAGAGGCCGGTAAAATAGCTGTTCGTGTATTCATAAGGAGTAGACCACCAGCGAGCGTCTTTATCATAGGTATTTTCATCCGACCCCATCACATTAAAAGGAACGACCGACATTAAACCATTCGGACAGACAGCTCCCGGATTACAAGTACCATAATTGGTTGTTCCAATAAACGGGTCTACATAGTCCACCGGGTCCTGCGCATTGGCACAATTCCAGATGAACAAAAAGCTCAGAGATGCAATTAGTTTTTTCATAGGCCTAAAATAAAAAAGGCTACTCCCATAGCGTCTGGCTACAGGAACAGCCTTATTAAATATTTACATTTACAAAATAGAAGTACGCTTTACAAAATCAATGATTTCGGAAATATAACCGAAAGCCATTCCTACCACAGTATCAGCAGCCCCGTAGTACACAGCCACTCTTTCTCCATCCTGAAGAGCAGCACACGGGAACACTACATTAGGCACATCTCCCTGCAGTTCATAAGGTGCAGCAGGTGCCAACAGGTAGTCACGGGTACGATAAAGCACCTTTTCCGGATGGTCCTTATCCAGAATAGCTGCTCCCATAGAGTAACGGAAACCGTTGCAAGTGGTAATAACCCCGTGATAGAACATCAGCCAGCCTTCTTCTGTCAGGAAAGGCACAGATCCGGCTCCAATTTTCGTACACTGCCAGGCACTTTCCGGGAAAGGAGTCACTTTCATTACACAACGGTGCTCACCCCAATACTTCATATCGGGACTGTAGCTGATATAAATATCTCCGAAAGGTGTATGACCATTGTCGCTCGGACGGCTCAGCATGGCATACTTACCGTTAATTTTCTGCGGGAACAATACGCCGTTACGGTTAAATGGAAGGAAGGCATTCTCACACTGATAGAATTCCTTGAAATCGAATGTATAACCGATACCGATGGTAGGTCCGTGATAACCGTTGCACCATGTAATCCAGTAACGGTCTTCAATCCAAGTGACACGAGGATCATATTTATATTCAGAATCTATCATCTCCGTATTGCCGGGCTTAAAGACAATCGGCTCATGATTGATTTCCCAGTTGATACCGTCCTTGCTGAAACCTGCAAAGATATTCATCTGTACAGCTCGGTTGTCGCAACGGAACACCCCAGCAAATCCATCTTTGAAGGGAACTACCGCACTATTGAAAATACTATTCGATGAAGGTATCTGGTAGCGTCCGATGACGGGATTCTTCGAATAGCGCCACATTACTTCTTTACAGTCTGCCGGGCGTTCCTCCCAGGGCATTACAAATTTTTCATTCATATCCAGTTAGTTTAATTGATAATTATACATATTCTTTTTCGCCTTCCAGCAAATTTCCCCCATTGTCATATTTAAACGGAAGGAAATAAGTAATCAGGAAGGCTGGAATTATAGCAATCAGCACAAAGATAAAGAAAGGCTCGTAACCTCCCGGCTTATCAAACCATGTGCCAAGACTTTCGCACACCCAGCCGCTTAACATTCCCGGAATCATCACTCCAAATTCATGATTCCTGAAGCAAATGCATAATGAGCCATCTGATGTTTGCCGGGAGCCACCTGCTGCATCATAAAACAAAGAAGTCCGACAAAGCCGAAACCATATCCGAAATACTCAAAAACGATACCACTGCATATTATCCAACCACTTTCCGGCTGGAAGTAAGCAAACAAGGCATACACCATAAAAGGAAG
>ENA-OQHP01000041-OQHP01000041.1-human-gut-metagenome-genome-assembly--contig:-NODE-41-length-37259-cov-1.931164_pt1 | contig 37259 bp, 55 predicted proteins | sample MGYA00242563_ERZ504717 | MGnify/ENA primary metagenome ERZ504717 (study PRJEB26092, sample SAMD00036212) | human gut metagenome | host: Homo sapiens | study: EMG produced TPA metagenomics assembly of... | reverse complement strand
AGCTGCAGTTTGCGCTGACTCAGCAGTAGTAGCTGAATAATCTCGAACATCAGAGAGAATTGAAGTCTGTAAGCTCAGCCTACAGACTTTTATGCCCTTTTGCTAACCATACATACTAATACCCCCCATCTTATTATTTCATCACATAGCTTTCCTGTTCACTCAACTTCACCCATACAAAACTATTTTACCGCCATCACTATTTTTTAAACAATAGAATACAGACCTCACTTTTCTCGTACTTCACATTCGCATCTTAACTCTTACAAACCAGGAGAGAAGAAAACTAAAATCCATATCCAACTTCTTATCAAGCTTCACCCCCAAACAAAAATAAAAAACCCCGAACAGACCGTTGTCCATTCGGGGGATTTATTAAAGTATTTACAGATACAAATTAAGCTTCTTCTGCAACTACTTCGAAAGGAATTTCTACAGAAACTTCCTTGTGAAGTTTAACCACAGCTTTGTAGTGTCCAACTTCTTTTACGTTGTCTTTAACAACGATAATCTTACGATCGATGTTGTGACCCAACTTAGCCAGTTCATCAGCAATCTGAATATTACCTACTGAACCATAGATAACACCTGTTGCACTTACCTTTGTAGCGATAGTCAAAGAAACACCCTTCAATGTTTCTGCAACAGCTTCAGCATCTTTCTTAATCTTCTCCAATTTGTGAGCACGCTGTTTCAGTTCTTCAGCCAACATTTTCTTTGCAGCCGGAGAAGCAATCACAGCTTTACCTGTCGGAATAAGATAGTTACGACCATAACCAGACTTAACGGTTACAATATCATTCTTGTAGCCCAAGTTAACTACGTCTTCTTTCAAAATCAGTTCCATATTCTTATTCCTCCTTTATTATTTCATCATATCAGTTACGAAAGGCAGCAAAGCCAAGTGACGAGCTCTCTTAACAGCCTGCGCAATACGACGCTGGAACTTCAATGAAGTACCTGTAATACGGCGAGGAAGGATTTTACCCTGTTCGTTCAAGAATTTCTTCAAGAATTCAGGATCTTTGTAGTCGATGTACTTAATACCGCTCTTTTTGAAACGACAGTATTTTTTCTTCTTAACGTCTACTGAAGGCGGAGTTAAATATCTGATTTCTGATTGTTGCTGTGCCATGATTAGTTTTCCTCCTTTTTAGTTGATTTTACATTTCTTCTCTTAGCAGCGTATTCTGCAGCGTACTTATCCATCTTGAAAGTCAAGAAACGGATTACACGTTCGTCACGACGGTAGTTAACTTCCAGCTTCTCGATTACAGACGGTTCTGCTTTGAATTCAATCAGTTGATAGAATCCTGTAGATTTTTTCTGAATTGGGTAAGCCAATTTTTCAATCCCCAGTTTTCTTCATTGATGATCTCCGCACCTTCCTGAGTAAGGATAGCTTTGTACTTCTCTACCGCTTCCTTCATCTGAACATCAGACAAAACGGGAGTTAAAATGAAAACGGTTTCGTATTGATTCATACTATTCGTTAATTAAATTAATTAATAATGATTTTTTATTTGCGCGGCAAAGGTACGACTTTTCAATTAAGAAACCAAGACTTCCCATATATTTATGCAATAAAGATTCTTAAAAAGAGATATTTATCTTCCAAACTCTCTTTTCTCTACTTTATATATAGGTGAAATGTCGTATATTTGCAAAGTTGTTTAAACAATAATTACATGATAGAACAATTCAATTTTGACATTCAACTGATATTTGCCATTTTAAATGGAAAAGTATCGGCTGCCATTAACAGAAAGCTGAGCCGGAATTTCCGATTAAATGACATGGAAATTACACCGGAGCAATGGACCGTGCTACTCTACCTTTGGGAAAAGGATGGAGTTACCCAGCAGGAGTTGTGCAACGCCACTTTTAAAGATAAGCCCAGCATGACCCGACTGATTGACAACATGGAAAGACAGCATCTGGTTATACGAGTGCCCGACAAAAAGAGACCGTCGGACCAACAAAAATCACCTGACAGAAAATGGAAAGAAAATTAGAAGAAAAAGCGCGTTTCATCGCCAACAAGACATTAAAAGAAGCCTTACACGGACTTACATTGGAGGAATTAAGAATCAGCCAGGAAGTGCTTCGGAAAATATTTACCAACACAAAAGAACTAAAAAGCGGAATAATTCAGACTTGTCACCCTCAGCAAGAAGCATAAAAATCATTTCATTTGTCAAGCTTTTATAAAACGGCTTATATATATGCTCAAATTTCCGTTTTTTTTCACGAAATAATTTTTTGGATAAAAGAATTATGCTTTAATTTGTAACCATGAATAAATAAACCATAAAAAGAAGACACACATGAAAAGCTTATTACAGAATTTAGGAGTGATATTGGTTATCATCGGTGCTGTGATTCTCATTGCAAGCTATGCAACAGGTAATGTGAACAACAACGCAGTATTGGGAGTTTCTTTGTTACTCGTTGTTGCCGGATTGATTTCATATATCATCCTGAACAAAAGAATTACAGATTGATTTTTTCAATCAACAGCAATAAAAAGCCTGAATTAAACATTCAGGCTTTTTTATTGCTCACTCCGAAACTTCTTTATTCACCTTCCGGAGTAATCAATTTATATCCCTTACCGTGAATATTGATAATCTCATTGAATCGTCTTCTTTCAGGTGCTTACGCAATTTTGTGATATACACATCCATGCTTCTTGCATTGAAGTAATTGTCGTCAATCCAGATAGTTTTCAATGCAAAGTCTCTCTGAAGAATTTCATTTGCATGTGCACAAAGCAAGCCCAGCAATTCAGATTCTTTTGTAGTCAACTTAGTCTGCTTGTCACCAATTGACAGAATCTGTTTCTGAGTATCAAAAGTAAAACGACCAATCTTGTACACTGTACTTTCACGGTTACGTTTTCCACGTACACGACGTAAAATAGCTTCAATACGGAATGTCAGCTCTTCCATACTGAAAGGCTTTGTAATATAATCATCCGCACCAATCTTGAATCCTTCCAGAATATCTTCTTTCAGTGTTTTAGCTGTCAAGAAAATAATAGGAACTTCCGCATTTGCCTGACGGATTTCCTGTGCCAAAGTAAAACCATCTTTTCTTGGCATCATTACGTCTGTTACCACCAAATCATATTTACTCTTCAGAAAAGCCTTGAATCCAACTTCTCCATCTGGAAAAAGATCTGCATTGTAACCTTTTGCCTGTAAATATTCTCTCAAAAGCATGCCAAGATTCTCATCATCTTCGCACAGCAAAATACGCAATTTGTCGTCCATATCTTATTCTTCTTTAAATAATGGTATAGTAATTATAAATTTTGTTCCTACATTCAATTCGCTTTCAGCTCGGATAGAGCCTTTATGGTCTGCGATTATCTTCTTTACATAAGCCAATCCAAGTCCAAAACCTTTCACATCGTGCAAGTTCCCAGTATGAACCCGATAGAACTTATCGAATATTTTTTTCAAATTCTCTTTTTTGATTCCAAGGCCGTTATCTTCTACTGAAATGCACAGCTTTCCGTTTTCATTCCATGTACGGATTTTCAAGGCAATGTCACGATCCGGACTCTTATATTTCACTGCATTATCCAACAAATTGAATACCACATTGGTAAAATGCATTTCATCCACAAAAATTACCGGATCCTGTGCATTCAATTCTGCCTCCAGCGTACCATTGTTTTTCTCTACTTTCAAACGGAAGGTATTCACCACTCCATTAATCAACTCATGTGCATCAATTTCCTTTTTCTTGAGTGTCACACTCTGCCGTTCAAACATAGACATCTGCAATACCTTTTCTACCTGAAACGCAAACGCTTCGTTTCGTCATTGATAACTCCTGATATATGCTTAAACATCACAGGCGATTTGCCACTGCCGGATCATTCAACATCTGGGCAGCCAACGATATGGTAGAAATCGGAGTCTTAACTCATGCGTCATGTTGTTGATGAAATCATTCTTAATTTCAGTCAAGCGTTTCTGACGGAAAATAATGTAAATCGTGAAAATAAACGTAATCAGCAACACCACCGTAAAGATGATGGATGGAATCATAAACTTCACTGAACTGAATATGTAATTATCCAGTGTGGGGAAGAAAATATTCACAAAACCCATCTTAGCAGGAGGATCTTTTTCAAAGAGCAAACGAGAATAGATTTTTTCATCGTCATGCACATAATCTGAACAACGGTACACCTCTTTCCCATCCCGATCTGTCACCGAAAAATGATAAGGAATATCGATGCCATTATTAAACAGTTCTGTTTTCAGGAAGTGGTCAAGCTGTTTAAAATTGACTCTTTCTTTCAGAGGCTTGTCACTTGCCGTATAAAGAATATTATACACCACCTCATCCAGCAATGCACGTTGATACACATAACGTTCTTTCAGAATCTCCTGCAATGCACGTGATGTTTGTGGAATAGTTCTTCCTGTAGATATGACCACCTTCGGCACATTCGACGGCCGATTCATAATGGTCTTCAACTCAAAAGTAGAGTAAGTAGAACCGTCAGGTGCGGTAATCGTATACTGATGATGTTCTACCACATTCTCGCCTGCATCATTCTTTTCCTGGTATTGTCTGGACAACAGTGCTGCACGTTCCTGCGCTGCCACATCTTTCTCCAGATATTTTTTTGTTTCAACCAGTTCCAGGTTATGCACAGCCTTTCCCAAACTGCGGTTTACATTCTCTTCAAACTGACTACGCCGCATTTTGACCATCTCCTCAATATAGCTTACCTGCAAATAAAGCAAGCTCAAGAAAGACAGTCCCATTACAACTCCTAATATCCAAATAGTCGATTTTTTCATACGGACAAATTTAACAACCTGACAAATACGACGCTAACAGATTAACAAGCTTTAAATAAGATTTTGTCGTATATTAACCATAAATCAAATTTTACCTGATAAAATCATCACTATCTATCATTTTCAGCACTTGTACAATACAAAAATAATAGAATTTTAGATTAATAACAAATAAATAGATGGTTTTGTTTAAGCTAAGTTAAACAAAAGCCGTGCTTTTTAAGAAACACGGCTTTTTTATCTATAAAATCACAACTAATATTATGCTTCGTCCTTTTCTTGCTCTTCAAATTCCTTCATCAGCTTGGTCTGTACATCCGTCGGAACCAGTTCATAGCTGGCAAATTTCATAATAAATGAAGCACGACCTCCGGTCAATGAGCTTAAAGAAGTAGAATAGTTCGACATTTCTTTCAATGGAACTTTAGCACTCAACTTTTCATATCCCTTTTCACTGGTCATACCCATAATCATACCGCGACGACCCTGCATGTCACTCATCACGTCACCCAACTTGTCGCTCGGAACGAATACTTCCACATCATAAATCGGTTCCAAAATCTTCGGACCTGCATTCTTAAATGCTTCACTAAACGCATGACAACCAGCCAGCATGAAGGAAATTTCATTTGAATCTACCGGGTGCATCTTACCGTCGTACACAATAACACGTACATCACGTGCGTATGAACCAGTCAGCGGTCCTTGTTCCATACGGCTCATGATACCTTTCAAAATAGCCGGCATGAAACGGGCATCAATTGCTCCACCAACTACACTGTTGACAAATACGAGCTTACCACCCCATTCCAAGTCGATTACTTCCGTACCCTTCACGTTCATCTTATACTCCTGACCATTGAACTTGTACACTTCCGGAGCAGGCATACCTTCATAATAAGGCTCTACAATCAAGTGAACTTCACCAAACTGTCCGGCACCACCCGACTGTTTCTTATGACGATAGTCTGCACGAGCCGACTTAGTAATTGTTTCACGATATGGAATCTTAGGTTCATAGAACTGAATCTGCAACTTTTCGTTGTTTTCCAGACGCCATTTCAATGTACGCAGATGGAATTCTCCCTGACCGTGTACCAGAATCTGACACAATTCCTTAGACTGTTCAACAATCCAAGTCGGGTCTTCTTCACGCATACGGTTCAACACCGCCATCATCTTTTCTGTGTCGGCTTCATTTACCGGTTGATAGCTCTCGTATACTTCGGATTCGGATATTTAATGAAATTGAATCGGTTCTCACAATCCTTACCATTCAAGGTATTGCCCGTCTTCACATCTTTCAATTTTACTGTACAGCCAATATCTCCCGCACGCAGTTCGTCTACTTTTTCACGGTTGGCACCTGCACATACATAAAGCTGCGCCATACGTTCTTTCGAACCTCTGTCTGCGTTGCTCAAATCATCGCCTTCATGCACCACACCACTCATTACTTTAAAGTACTGTACATCTCCGATATGAGGTTCCACAGCTGTCTTAAAGAAGTAAAGTGAAGTAGGACCATTCGGATCGGGAGGAACAGGAACACCACGTGTATTGTGAACTACCGGCATTTCATCCACGAACGGTACCACATTGCCCAAGAATTCCATCAAGCGACGCACGCCCATGTCCTTACCTGCACATACACAGAATACCGGGAACATACCTCTGGCAGCCAATCCCTTACGAATACCTTCACGCATTTCATCTTCTGTCAGCGATTCAGATTCAAAGAATTTTTCCATCAGGCTCTCGTCGTGTTCAGCCGCAGCTTCCACCAGCGTCTTATGCCATTCCTGCGCTTTTTCCATTTCTTCTGCCGGAATGTCTTCAATGGTTGGAGCACCGCCGTCCGGTCCCCAAGAATATTTCTTCATTAAAAGTACATCAATCAACGAATTGAAGTCAGGTCCTGTACTAAGCGGATACTGAACCGGAACAACTTTAGAACCATAATTCTCTTTCAACTGTTCAAGCACATGGTCAAAATCACATTTTTCACTATCCAACTGGTTTACCAGGAAAATCACCGGCTTACCCAGTTTTTCAGTATAACGGAAGTGATTCTGTGTACCCACTTCCGGACCATATTGCCCGTTCAATAACAAAATGGCTGTATCAGTCACATTCAATGCGGTAATGGCAGCTCCCACGAAGTCATCACTTCCCGGACAGTCGATAATATTCAACTTCTTTCCGTTCCATTCTACATGATATACAGTAGAAAATACCGAATATCCGTATTCCTGCTCTACCGGGAAATAATCACTCACCGTATTCTTGGCAGTAATTCTTCCGCGACGTTTTATAATACCACTCTCATAGAGCAAAGCTTCCGTGAGAGTGGTTTTACCTGAGCCATCATTACCGAGAAGGGCAATGTTCTTGATTTCGTTTGTCTGATATACTTTCATGGTATTTCAAGATTTAGTTTAGTAACGAAAGGATATGCTTTTCATATCTCTTATTTTTTAACGAAGCGCAAATTAGAGATTATAATTCAGAAAAACAATAAAAAGTTTCGTGTTACTAAACTATGTTTCATGACATACAAAATCTGCATTCCTTCTTTCCTCCCATAAATTATCCGTATCTTTACACCCGTAAAACAACTTCTTACAGTAGATTAATTATGGCTGGCATCTATCTTCATATCCCTTTTTGCAAACGACGTTGCATTTACTGTGACTTCTTTTCTACGACAGAAAATGATAAAAAAAGCACATACGTACAGGCTCTATCCAAAGAACTTGAGCTGCGGAAAGACTATCTGGATGGAGAAATTATTGACACCATCTACTTTGGTGGAGGTACGCCTTCACAATTAGAAGAAAAAGATTTCATCCAACTTTTCGAAACCATCTATAAGATATATACCATAAACCCAAAAGCCGAAATTACGATTGAAGCAAATCCCGACGACCTGACACCTCAATACATAGCCATGCTGCGTACCCTCCGTTTAACCGGTTAAGCATGGGTATACAAACCTTCAAGGAAGATACTCTTCGTCTGCTTCACCGCCGGCACACGGCTGCTCAGGCTCAACAAGCATACCAACATTGCCGAGAAGCTGGTTTCAGAATATCAGTATCGATTGATGTACGGGCTGCCCGGAGAAACATTAGAAGATTGGCAAAAAGACCTTCAAACAGCCCTTCAGATGCGTCCGGAGCATATTTCAGCCTATCACCTGATTTATGAAGAAGGTACTCCTTTATGGAACTTGAAAGAAGCACATCAAGTGGAAGAAACGGATGAAGATTTAAGCGTTTCCTTATTCAAGGAGTTGATACATACCCTCAAGAGCAACGGATATGAACATTATGAAATATCCAATTTCTGCCGACCGGGATTTCATTCACGCCACAACTCCAGTTACTGGACAGGCAAAAAATACCTGGGTTGCGGTCCTTCTGCCCATCCTACGACGGAATTTCCAGACAATGGAACGTAGCTTCCCTTTCTCAGTATATACAAGGTATTCAAAAAGGAACGCCTTATCAGGAAAAGGAAGAGCTTGATCTGTATACGCGCTATAATGACTTTATCATTACCCGCCTGCGCACTACTTACGGCATCCCCACCCATATACTGAAAGAAACATTTGGAGAAACCTTATTTGATTACTGCATGCGCATGGCTTCTCCCCATCTGAAACAAGGATTCCTGACACTCGATAATCACATCATGAAACTCACAGAAAAAGGGATATTCATCTCCGATGGAATCATGAGCGACCTGTTATGGGTAGACGATTAGATTATTTAACACTTCCTCAATAGGGGGATATTCACATTTTGGCGTTTTCATTACAAACCCCTAAAAACAACGCATTATGGAAACTCAAAAAAGTTATTCTGCCCTTCTTTTACGCATTATTCCATGCTGGTTTCTCGTCAGAAGAAAACTCGTCCCCTATTGGTTCACCACAAAAAGAATCGGCATTACATTCAGAATTAGCTCCCATTTCTTCAGAAGAATCTGAAAAGGAATAACCCCTACACACATTTTCTCTATCACACATTCACAAAAAAATTCCGGAATGAAAACCAGCTAACCGCTTTATTTCATTCCGGAATTCATTTTATTTTCAAAAGAATGTGCTAACGCTCTTCTTATTTAGCCAGACTGTATACAATGTCCATAATCTGCTTACCGATTCATCAGCAGCTTCCATTGTAGAAGCTTCTGAATACACACGAATAATCGGTTCTGTGTTACTCTTACGCAGGTGAACCCACTTATCAGGGAAATCAATCTTCACACCGTCGATGTCATTGATTTCTTCATTCTTGTAAGTTCTTTTACCTTCGCCAAGATGGCATCTACATCTGTTTCCGGAGTCAGGTCAATACGATTCTTCGCAATGAAATAATTAGGATAAGTAGCACGCAATTCACTTACTTTCTTACCTTCGTGTGCCAGATGACTCAAGAACAAAGCAATACCTACCAATGCATCACGTCCGTAGTGAGATTCCGGATAAATCACTCCACCATTACCTTCACCACCGATAACCGCATTAGTAGCTTTCATCTTGGTTACTACATTTACTTCACCCACTGCAGATGCATTGTATTCCATACCGTATTTACGAGTTACATCACGCAGTGCACGAGTTGAACTCAGGTTAGAAACTGTATTGCCCGGAGTATGCTTCAATACATAATCTGCTACTGTAACCAGTGTATATTCTTCGCCATACATAGCTCCGTTCTCACAGATAATAGCCAGACGGTCTACGTCAGGGTCTACCACAAAGGCTACATCACAAGTTCCTTTCTTCATCAGGCCCATGATGTCACCCAAGTTCTTTTCCAAAGGTTCCGGATTATGCTGGAAGTCGCCAGTCGGTTCGCAATACAATTTTTCCACATGCTGTACGCCCAACTGCTCCAACAATTGAGGCAATACCACACCACCAACAGAGTTACGCAATCAATTGCCACGCGGAAATTAGCCTTACGGATAGCTTCTACGTCTACCAGTTTCAACGCCAACACGCTGTCAATATGTTTCTGGTTGTATGTATTGTCTTCACGGTACTTACCGATATGTTCGATGTCTGCAAATTCAAATTCTTCTGCAGCAGCAATACGCAATACCTCATTACCTTCTGCCGCATTCAGGAATTCACCATGTTCATTCAACAACTTCAATGCATTCCATTGTCTCGGATTATGGCTGGCAGTCAAAATAATACCACCGCATGCTCCTTCCATAGTTACAGCAAGTTCTGTAGTCGGAGTAGAAGCCAACCCGATATTTACTACATCGAATCCCATTCCCATCAACGTTCCGCAAACCACATTTTTCACCATTCACCAGAGATACGTGCATCACGGCCCACTACAATCTTATTTGATTTATTGGTCGTAGTCTTACGAATCAATGTAGCATACGCTGAAGTGAATTTCACGATGTCCAAAGGATTCAATCCTTCGCCGGCATGGCCGCCTATAGTGCCACGAATACCGGAAATAGATTTAATAAGTGTCATAAATAAAGGTTTTAATTATTTAGGTTTTTAGGTTATCACAGTTTTACATAAGTCAGTTCATAAAAACATGGATACACAGACTGAGTGGCCGAAGAAGTACCTTCACTATGCGGCACAATCAGTTTCACACGTGCAATTTCTCCAGAATCAGTCGTTTTTCCTGGTTTCAAGTAACGCAATGGAATCAACCAACCAGAAGGAACGGCTACTGTTCCATACATGCCATACATGCTATAAGAATCACTGCGGGTAAATGAAGCAGAATACGACTCACCACTAATGGTCAGTTTAAAATCTTCTCCTTTAATCGTATACGAAGGATTGGACACGTGAAAATTAGCCAGCAATGTATCTCCTGCCGTCATACCTAAGTCACTGCGTGTCTGAAGTGCTATTTCTACAAAACGTGCAACCATATCATACGTTCCATTTCCCAACACTTCTTCACCTGGTCCACGATTATCCACATGCATATACACTCCGCTTTCATCCAGCAGCACATATTCATTTTCTTTCGTAGTGGAATCCTGCGCAGCAAAATCTGCTTCAGAAATCACCTTTATATCATTTTCCAAAATGTACTTATTAATAGCATCTGCCTCCTCTTCTTTCATTTCAGCGTAGGTCTTTCCGTTATTACAACTCTGCAGTGCCAACATTATCAGGCAGTTACAGCCCACAACAAATAGTTCTTTTTCATCTTAATAAGCATGTTTACACGGGCAAATGTAGTAAAATGTCTCAAAAACATCCTTCCTATTTTGTCCAATTATGTCTAATATTGTTCAAGAATAAAAATTTCTCACTAATTTTTCAATAACAAGCTCTCATATTTCACCAAAGCCTGCTTAAACAAGTCTACAGCCTCATCCATCGTACCGTAAAACTCTCCACCGGAAGCATTCAAATGCCCACCTCCATTGAAGAATTCAGCGGCTACCTGATTACAGGGGAATGCTCCTACCGAACGAAGCGAAACCTTAATCATATCCTTCTCGGTATCTTCACGCAAGAATACCGAAAAACAAATTCCCTTCATCTGAAGAGGAATGTTTACAAAGCCTTCCGTATCTCCTTTTACATAACGGAATTTGCCCTGTTCTTCCTTTGAAAGACAGATTAAAGCTGCACGGAACTGAGGATATACCTGCATTTTTTCATAAAGTACATACCCCATCAGGCGAAGACGTCCTTCTGAATACGTATTGAACACCTTACGATAAATATCATCTTTATCAATACCCTTAGATAGCAGTTCGCTGATAATGAAATAAATCTCACGGTTATTGGAGTTATAAGTAAAGCCTCCCGTATCCGTCATCATTCCGGTATAGATACATTCTGCACCTTCCAAAGTAATGTCATCAAAACATCCCAGACGGCATATCAATCTAAAGATTAACTCCGAAGTAGAAGAAATTTCCGGATGTGAAATAGTCACCCGACAAAAAGGTTCCGGATTCAGATGGTGGTCAATCATCACCTTTCTTCCCTGTGCATCTCTTACTGCATCTGCCATCCGGTCAATACGCGACAATGCGTTAAAATCAAGACAACAGATTACATCTGCCTCAGCAATCAGTTATCGGCAAACTCAGCGTATTTATCATAACGAATAATATCTTTTGCTCCAGGCATCCACCGCAAAAGTCAGGAAATGCATTAGGTACAATCACATTCACGGTCTTGCCATGTACAGACAAAAAATGATACAAGCCCAACGAAGAACCCAGCGCATCTCCGTCAGGAGAAACATGGGTCACAATCACCACTTTATCAGCCCGGTCAAAATAGGTCTCAACTTTATCAATATGGGCCTGAAGAATTACTTTTGACAACATATTCTTTTTCTTAAACTTACACTTTTGAAAGGAGCAAAAGTACAAATTTATTTTTATAAACTACAGCACAACGGAATAAGAACCTTGAACAGAAAGGTCTGTATAAGATATTTTAAGTAATTGACATTCCCTTATAAGCTTTTCACGGAAAGCATCATTCAGTGAGCTGTCCAAAATTACTTGCCGAATGGCAAATAGTTTGTCCAACTGCAAAAGGCTCCCTTTAAATCCCTTACAAATATATGCATACTCCAAAGGGAAACGCGATGAAGACTCATACGTTCTCCAGCGGGCATCATTCAACACTGCAACGTGTATATTTCGAATGCACAGCAGTCCGGTTTCAGAGTGGTGGGTGGAGACACAGTCTTTCTTACGGGTGTAGACTTCCGAGCGAAAGAAATACAACTGTTCCGGTGCGTCTCCTACATATTCCACACAAGACACCGCTACAAACAGATTACAAACCGCCAATAAACGAATCCAGTCGGAAGCCTTGCGGTGTATTCCGGATGCCCAGCATAGATAAAGGCAAATAATCACTCCAGCCAGCAGACAGGCTTGAGGGGATGATAAATAGATGGAAGTAATTTGAGAACCAGCCAATTGCTGTACTCCCTGCATGGATTTATTCAAGATCAAAGTACTCCATTCCAACAAAGTAATCACCGTATTTCCCACTTATAGGGACGGAAGCCAAGCATAACGCAGCAAACGTCAGCACCAATATTACACCAGCCAATATAACTACAACCAAATTAGCCAGCAGAAAATAGGTCGGGAAACTTCCAAAGTAATACAGAATGAAAGGCAACGTACCTAGCTGAGCCGACATAGACAGACTGAGGTATCCATACATAACGCAGCACACGATTTTGATACATAAGCTACGCGAGAACAAAGGATAAAACGCCAGAATGGAAAAGACGGCAACAAAGGACAACTGAAAACTTATATCAAAAAGAAAGAATGGATTATACACCAGCATCAGGAAAGCAGCCAATACCAGGGAGTGCATACCCGAAAAACGTTCTTCCAGACAGAATGAGGCAAGGGTGTATAGACTATACATCACCACTGCACGCACCACCGACGAGCTTAATCCGGAGATAAAGCAAAGCCCCACAACAAGCAGACAACCAGCAGAGCCAGCATTTTGCGCCCGTGCTTCAGATAAGTCAACGGATAAAACAACCACAAAAGAATACATGAAAAAATCCCCACATGCAATCCCGACAACGCCAGTACGTGACTGGCACCTGCCGCGCTGTACACCGCTTTCAATTCAGGAGTCAACTCGCTTTTCTCTCCGATTGTCAATGCCGACACCACAGCCTGTACATCCTCTTCCAGCCCCCAACTTGATACACATCCACCACCTTTGCTGACACACCTTGCCCGCTGCATGAAAGACAAAGAATGAGGCTTTCCCGTACAACGCCAGTTACCAGCATAGGCCAAAGCCGTTCCGCTAATACCTTTTCGCAAAAGATAATCCCCATAATCAAATCCGGTCAGTTCCTTTTCAGAAAAAGGACGTGAAACTTTGCATAGAAACAAACGCTGTCACCACAAGCTAAAGGACTTGACAGGGAGTCCGGCATCCACGACAAAAGGATATTCCGGTCTACCCTTTTCCATTTGTCACCCGACAACCGCTGCATCTCCACACGCACTTCCGCCCGAAGTGTCTTCCCTCTGACTTCCGGCACACTTTCCACTATACCTTTATATATAGCGGGATCTCCATCCCAATTATATTGCACCGTTTCCCTTTGATGAAGTACCGATATTCCTCCCCACAAGAAAAAAGCCCCTCCGGCCACTCCACCGAAAAGCCATCTCCACCGCCAACGGGAAAACCAGAATACTCCTCCGCAAACTCCCACAAAAAGCAGCCATATCGCAGCCCCATATTGCCATGAAAGATTTTCCGGCCACCACGTGTCGAATAAAAAATTCCGGTTGCCAGACAAATAGTCAACCGGAACAAAGGGTACGCTATCAAAGAATGTAAGGTTCCCAATACTTACTCCACATATTTCAACTCCTGAATAGCTTTTATCATATCCGGCGCCTTAAAAACAGAACTACCGGCCACCAGCACATCTGCTCCGGCACGTTGTAGCAAAGGAGCATTTTCCGGATTGACACCTCCGTCCACTTCGATAAGAGCAGAAGCCCCATTACGGGTTATCATTTCACGAAGTTGCTCAATCTTTTTTAATGTATTAGGAATAAATTTCTGACCACCGAATCCCGGATTGACACTCATGAGCAACACCATATCCACCTCTGTGATAATATCCTCCAACACGGAGACCGGTGTAGCCGGATTCAGCGTAACCCCTGCCTTCATACCCGCTTCCTTAATCTGCTGAATGACGCGATGCAAGTGAGGACAAGCTTCATAATGCACATTCATCATCATGGCTCCTAATTTCTTCACTTCCTGAATGAATTTCTCCGGCTGTACAATCATCAGATGTACATCCAGCGGTTTCTGACTAAGTTCCGCCACATACTTTAATACAGGAAAGCCAAAAGAAATATTGGGTACAAACACCCCGTCCATAATGTCCAGATGCAACCAGTCTGCCTCACTTTGATTTATTTTTTCCAGGTCACTCTTCAAATCAGCAAAATTTGCAGAGAGCAAGGAAGGAGCTACCATAATTTTTTCCATCGATTTATTTTAGTTAATCAGATTCTTTTCAACAAAGATAAGCATCTTTTCTCATAAATCAACTATAAAAACTTATTTGGTCACATTAAAGCGCAAACCCAGTTGCAGATTAAAATTGAACGGATGTTCCTTTCGTATCGTCTCCACGCCACTGTGGTCATCAAAGTAATATGCGATTCCCGGTTCCAGATACAATCCAAAACGTGAAGTAAAGTTCACCTGTGCTCCGGCTGCTGCGGTAACAGACCATTGAAGCGGATCTACATCTAATGAAGTATTTTCAGACGTACGATTTCCTCCATTCGTTACTGTCACAGTTTCCAAATTTCCAGATACACATTTTTCCATTACTCCTCCAGCTGATGCATACACTGAAAGCCAGTTATTTTTCCAGATGGAACGATGCAGTTTAAGCGGAATACCTATATAATGCAATTTCTGAGTTTCCTCTACATAAGATTTAGAACCGGAACGAATATCAGAAGTTAGCAACGTATAGTTCAATCCCGTTTCCAGTGCCCAGTCTTCATGAAACTGCCAGGCTACCGTCAATCCTACCGTAACAGGAATATGATGCTTTACCGTTGTCTGAGGAGCCTGTATGGCATTCTCCAACAACACCTGACTATAAGCCAGCCCGTTATTATTTATCGGAGACATATTCAAATCTGAGGAAGTATAATAAGCCGAACGGGCTACAAAACTTCCCATTCCATCAAATGTATTCAAAGAGCTATAAGGTGTATTTCCAGACACCAACCACCACAGAAAGCCTGAAGATTTATCCGACTTATTTTTCAATGCCCTCGCATTACGTTCCATCTGTTCCCGGTCAGCCGCGCGACTCTCTTTCACTTTCCGGCTTCTTTCAGCAGCACTAGTTTCTTCTAGCTCTTGCGGTCTTGCACTCTCCTTTTCTTCAACCGACTCTATCGGTTCCTCCTGTTCAGCCAATGCAACTGAAGCAGGGGCTACCTCTACTATTTCTTCCGGCACTTCTCCGGCAGATTCTTAGAAGAAACATTGGCCAAAAGAGCCACAGGTTCTTTCTGGAAAGGCTCAACATGCTTTACTTCAGCCACTTGTTCATCTAAAGAAGAAGTTTGCGCTGGCAAAGGCGTATTCTTCACCTCCACCGCCAGTTCCTGATTACGGAAGTCCGCTTCTGGAGAAGACCAGAACCAGTACGTCAGGGAAGACACCAGCAAGACCAGCACTGCCGCTGCTGCCTGCCACCGTCTCCATATCGGAATCACCTTTGGAGTTTTCGGCTCTTCCAGCTCCTTGGACAACTTGTCCCAAAGGCCTTCAGGAAGAGGCTCGGAATAACCCTCCATCCGGTTACGTAAGTTATTAATCCATTCTTTCTCGCTCTTCATTGCCTATAATTTCTTTCTATATTCATTGATTTTCTTTGCCAATAAGGTCTTTGCCCGATAAAACTGAGAAGAAGAAGTATGCTCTGTTATTCCCAGCAGCTGGGCTATCTCCTTATGACTCTTATCTTCAAACACATATAAGTTGAATACCGTACGATACCCATCTGGAAGTTCCGCAATCATCTTCATCAGCTCTGCCTGCGGAATATCTCCCACACCATCATCATCCTCTTCCGTATCAGGCAACTGCTCCATCAAGACTTCCTGCTGGGCCAATTGATTGCGCTTCCGTAAATACCCAACGCCTCATTCACCATCACACGCGAAAGCCATGCCTTCAAAGAACCGACGCCCTGATAAGTAAACTGTCCGATGGATTGAAAAATCCGGACAAACCCATCATGCAACACGTCCTCAGCAGCCTCCCGATCTCCTATATAACGAAGACAAATGGCCATCAGCGAACCGCCATACAGCTCGTACAACTCCTTGCGAGCCTGATTATCCGCCAGCTTGCATTTCGACGCCAATTCTTCTTCTGTCATATTCAGCCTATCGTGCTTTTGTTAGTAAATGATGAATGCACAAAAATACTGCACCTTTTCCTAATAAAAATCCTCATTAAAATGTTTTTAACAAAAAAAGGCGACGATATGCTCTACCGTCACCCTCACGAAATAATATTGCAAATTTTTTACTCTACGAAAGAATCTTCCACATGGCGATACCCGCGAAGGAAGTCAGCTACCTCCATTCGTTTCTTACCCGCCAGCTGCAAAGACAGCACTTTAACAAAACCGTCGGTAGAAGCAATCTGGAAATATGTCTTCTTATCGGTTACAATGCTGCCCGGTTTCAGATTATGTGCGACAAAGACTTTCTCTGTTTCAAAAATCTTCAATGCCAGCGGAGCGGCATCGCCCTGATGCAATTCCGTCCATGCAGCAGGATATGGAGAAAGACCACGTACAAAATCGTATACCTTTTTCACTCCGGCCTGCCAGTCTATACGACAAGTTTCCTTGAAGATTTTAGGAGCCGGACGAAGTTCCGTAGCTGCCGCCAGCTGTTCCTGTGGAATGGTCTTCACATTTCCTTCCAAAATGGCATCCACTGTCTTCACTACCAGGTCTCCCCCTAAGTGCATCAGCTTGTCGTACACAATCTCCACATTATCCGTATCCGCAATGGGCACACGTACCTGATCAATAATCTCACCCGTACTCAATCTCATGCTTCAGGAAGAAAGTGGTAATACCTGTTTCTGTTTCGCCATTGATTACCGCCCAGTTGATAGGCGCTGCGCCACGATACTGCGGAAGCAAAGAGGCATGCAGATTGAATGTACCCAGACGCGGCATGTTCCATACCACCTCCGGCAGCATACGGAAAGCTACCACAATCTGCAAGTCTGCTTTCAAGTCTCTCAGCTCGGCCAGGAAATTCTCATCCTTCAGTTTTTCCGGTTGAAGCACCTTCAAGCCTTGCGACACGGCATATTGCTTTACCGGGCTCGGCTGAAGCACGCTGCCATGCCGTCCCATCGGCTTGTCGGGCATGGTGATGACTCCCACCACCTGATAGCCTCCTTCCACCAGCCGCTTCAAACTCTCCACGGCAAATTCAGGAGTGCCCATATATACAATTCGTAAATCTTTCTTCTCCATATTTCTTTTCGTTGTTTATTCTGCTGAAAAATCCACCATCACCTGACGATAAGTAGAAGGATGCGCGATTTGGACACAAAACCGATGTACTTGTTGTCTTCGTCTACCACCGGCAAGTTCCAGGAGCCCGTCTTATCAAACTTATCCATCACGTCTTCCATGGAATCTGTCGTAATAATGCAGGCCTTAGGGGTGACCATAAAATTCTCTACCCGGTATTTGTGATACAATTCCTGGCGGAACATAATGTTACGAATGTCGTTCAGTATTACCAGTCCAATCAATTCATTGCGTACATCTACCACCGGGAACAGGTTACGGCCGGATTTTGAAATAGCCTTCACCATCTCCGCCAAATCCATATCCGGACGAACCACCTGAAAATCTGTTTCGATGACAGTTTCCATGCTCATCATGGTCAAAGCCGCCTTATCTTTATGATGCGTAATCAATTCTCCACTCTTCGCCAGACGCATGGAATAGATACTGTGCGGTTCGAACACGATAATAGTAAGGTACGCGCAGACCGACACAATCATCAGCGGCAAGAACAAACCGTATCCACCGGTCAACTCGGCTATCAGGAAGACTCCGGTCAAAGGGGCATGCATGACGCCCGACATCAGTCCCGCCATCCCCATCAGAGCAAAGTTCTTTTCCGGAATGTATGTCCCTCCCAACTGGAACTCATTGCACACATAGGAGAACACAAAGCCGGCAATACATCCCAGGAACAAGCTCGGTGCAAAAATACCACCGCAACCGCCACCACCGTTGGTCGCACTCGATGCGAAGACCTTAAACAAGATAATCAACAGCAAATACACCACCAACAGCTGCGAGTTCCCGTAGAAAAGAGAGTTATTCATTACCGTGTCCCATTCGGCATTCGACCGTCCGTTGAGTAACAGAGAAATAGTGTCATAACCTTCACCATACAACGGCGGGAACAGGAAAATCAATATACTCAGCATGGCTCCTCCAATCAGGAACTTCACATACGGACTGCTGTAACGGCGGAAAATATTCTCAATCCAGTTCATGGAACGGGTAAAATACCAGCCACCAGTCCGCAGAAAATTCCCAATGCAATGGCGTATGGAATACGTTCCAAAGAGAACGGATAATCCAGGTGAAACTGGAACATGGCTTCCGTACCTGTGAGCAGATAAGAAACAGAAGCTGCCGTCACACTGGTAATCAGCAAGGGAAGCAAAGAAGCCATGGTCAAGTCAATCATCAGTACCTCCAGCGTAAAGACCACACCGGCAATCGGTGCCTTAAAGATACCCGAAACCGCCCCGGCAGCTCCACATCCCACCAACAGCATCAGCGTCTTGTGGTCCATACGGAAAATACTGCCAAGTTCGAACCAATGGCAGAACCGGTCAGCACAATCGGCGCTTCGGCACCGACCGATCCACCGCAACCGATGGTAATGGCCGAAGCAAAAACGGAAGACCATACATTATGCCGCTTGATACGGCTTTGCTTACGAGAAATGGCATACAGAATTTTGGTCACACCGTGACTGATGTCGTCACGCACCACTTTTCGAATGAACAGTCCGGTCAGGAAGATACCTACCACCGGATACACCAAGTACAACCAGTTTACTCCTGTAGAATCAAAGTTTTCTGTCAGGAACTCCTTGATATACTCTACCAGGAACTTCAACAGACAAGCGGCCAGCGCCGTGCAGATTCCCACTAAAAAGCTTAAAATCAATACAAACTGCTTGTCCTTTATATGTCTCTCCCTCCAACGGAGAAAGCCCTGGAGCAAGCTGTTCTTCTCGTCTACAACTTTCATGAAAGAAAAAATTTATTCTCTAATAATTTTTACCACGCCCCCTTTGCCTAATTTGACAATACTGGACGGTTTGGGGTGACCGGTTTCTTCCCGACGGTAATCCACCACATAATCTACCGCCTGCTTGATTTCTTCCGTGATTTCACTGAACACGGCCGGTGCAGGCTGTCCGCTGATATTGGCAGACGTAGATACAATGGCTTTGCGGAAGCGGAAGCAAAGTTGTTTGGAAAACTCTTCCGAGGTGACACGAATACCTACACTGCCGTCGCTGCAATCAGATTCGGAGCCAGATTTCTCGCCCCATCGTAAATAATGGTCAAAGGTTTCGTAGTCATTTCAATCAAGTCCCATGCTACGGAAGGCACATCCTGTACATAAAAATCCACCTTCACCGGACTGTCTACCAGCACCAGCATCGCCTTGCTGTCAGCCCGCTGCTTTATTTCAAAAACGCGTTTCACCGCCTCTTCATTCGTCGCATCACATCCTATTCCCCACACGGTATCCGTCGGGTAAAGAATCACTCCCCCCTTCTGCAATACCTCGCAGGCTTTCTTAATCTCATCTTTCATCATATTTCTTTATTTTTTGCTGTCAAAAAAGTCATCAAAACAATTTTACAAACAGCAAAAATACAAATGATTTTTAGGATTTCCCAAGAATGTTTTGTTTTTTTGCAGAAAAGCTATCCACTCATTCATGCACACCGAACGAAAAATTATCCACATTGATATGGACGCTTTCTATGCGTCGGTCGAACAGCGCGACCACCCGGAACTACGCGGAAAGCCCATCGCCGTGGGGCATGCAGAGAAACGAGGAGTGGTAGCTGCCGCCAGCTATGAAGCCCGTAAATTTGGCGTACGTTCGGCCATGTCTTCACAGAAAGCGAAAAACTGTGTCCGCAACTGATTTTCGTGGAGGGACGGATGGAGGTTTACAAAAGCGTGTCTGCACAGATACATGAAATCTTTCACGACTACACTGACCTCATCGAGCCTATCTCGCTGGACGAAGCGTTTCTGGATGTCACGGAAAACAAGAAAGGAATTCCATTAGCGGTGGATATAGCCAAAGAAATCAAGCAACGTATCCGCCAGGAACTTCATTTAGTGGCCTCAGCCGGTGTATCCTACAATAAATTCTTAGCTAAAATCGCCTCCGATTACCGAAAGCCTGACGGACTTTGCACCATTCACCCCGACCAGGCCGATGAGTTTATCCGCCGGCTGCCTATTGAAGCTTTCTGGGGAGTAGGGCCCATTACGGCCAAAAAGATGCATACTTTAGGTATTTATAACGGAGAGACCCTACGTAAATGCTCGTTGGAAATGCTGCAACGGCAGTTCGGGAAAAACGGATTAATTTATTTCAACTTTGCCCGTGGTATGGACGACCGTCCGGTAGAAGCTGTACGCATCCGCAAGTCTATCGGCTGCGAACATACATTGGAAAAAGACCTTTCGGCAGAATGTCACTCATCATTGAACTGTATCATGTGGCACGCGAACTCACCGACCGACTGAAAGCCAAAGAGTTCAAAGGGAATACCCTCACGCTGAAAGTGAAGTTCGACGACTTCTCCCAAATCACCCGCAGTGTGAGTGTGGAACGGCCGCTCCAACGCCTGGACGACATTCTTCCACTGGCTAAACGGCTGCTGAAAGGAGTGGACTACAGTCAGCATCCTATCCGCCTGTTAGGCTTGTCGGTTTCCAACCCGAAAGAAGAAAATGGTATGAATGAGCACGTCAGTTCCGGACCTGTTCAGTTGGAACTGGAATTTAAAGATGATTATATTTAAAATACTCCCCACGTAGAGAGTAACCCATACATATAAATCCAACCCGAAAACTATTTCGAACTTTTAAACAAATTCACAGGCAAAAAACGCAAGTGCGTTCAATCTAAAACGCAAGGACGTTTGACTTGAAACGCAAGTGCGTTTTGATTTGAACACAAGGGCGTTTTGAAAGACAAGAAAAACGGCCCTCCAGGGAGGAAAAAAGACAAATCTTGACGGGTTGTCGGGGTTGGCAGGCATTTTTATAAAGTATATATACGCGGGGTGTGGAACAAGTGTGTCATACTTATTCCACACCTGTATATAGAAAGTTTGAAAAACCGGTGACAACCCGTCAACCCGTCAAGAAAATGCCTGGAAAGGGCATAAAAAAGCGGTGCGCATTTTCTGCCACCGCTCTTATTTACATTTTTAAACATTAATGCGTATGTACTATCTCCGTAGGAGCCATTTCTGCATTACGCTTTTCTGTCTGCGTCACCACGTTGCGTGCCAGCTCCATAAAGGCCATACCGGTCATGGAGTTTTCGTCGAGGCAGCAGGTGTTCCTGCATCGCCACTCTCGCAGATGCTCTGTACGATAGGAATCTGTCCGAGCAACGGCACATTCAACTCTTCTGCCAGACGCTTGGTTCCTTCCTTACCAAACAGGTAATATTTGTTTTCCGGAAGTTCAGCCGGAGTAAACCAAGCCATGTTTTCCACCAGACCGAGATAGGTACGTTCACCTTGTCGTTGGTGTACATGTTGATACCTTTACGCGCATCGGCCAACGCCACCTGCTGCGGCGTGCTGACAATCACGGCTCCCGTAATGGCCAATGTCTGCAACAAGGTCAGGTGAATATCGCTGGTGCCCGGAGGTGTATCCAGCACGAAATAGTCCAAATCACCCCAGTTGGCATCTGCCACCAACTGCTTCAAGGCGTTGCTGGCCATACCTCCACGCCAGAGTGTAGCCTGGTCGGGGTCTACAAAGAAACCGATGGAAAGCAACTTGATGCCGTATTTCTCTACCGGTACAATCAAATCGCGTCCGCCCACTTCTTCGGCATACGGACGGGCATCTTCCACCTGGAACATCTTCGGCACTGAAGGACCGAAATATCGGCATCCAGCAGACCGACCTTATAGCCTAACTTAGCCAATGCCACAGCCAGATTGGCTGCCACGGTAGACTTTCCTACCCCTCCTTTTCCGGAAGATACCGCAATCACATTCTTCACCTGCGGCAGCATCTTGCCCGGTTCCGGACGAGCGGCCTGCTTGCTTTCGGTAGCAATCGTTACCTCTACCTCTTTCGATACATACGTATGAATAGCGGTTTCGGCCGACTTGACTACCGATTTCATAAACGGGTCGGTCGGTTTCTCAAAAATGAGCGAGAAACTCACCTTCATGCCGTCAATGCGAAGATTGTCGGCCACCATCTCCGCTTCTACAATGTTTTTTCCGTTACCCGGATAACGCACCGTAGCCAGTGCGTCCATAATCAATTTCGGATAAAGTGTCATATCTTTTTCAGTTTTGAATCATTTGCTTGTTTTCAGTCCGCTGCGCTTGCTCCGGTTGTAGCTCCGGTAATCGTCCAGTTCAATCTCCACGTCCGGTTCCTGCAACTCACCTTCCTGCGGCAAGTGGAACTGGATGTACTTGATGTTCAGTCCGCGGTCCAGCCACTGCTGTTCGTAATACGTGCGGATGCTGAGAATATCATCGTCCATACCGGAATGATACAAGTCGTCAGTCATAAATTCCACCGGAAAATGATTGGCTTCAATCATGTACTTCGTATAGGTAAACATGAAGTTTACTGTCCGTCTTCAGGTGTACCAGCCCGTCCGGAACCAGGAAACGGCGGTAACGGTTCATGAAATAAGTGGAAGTCAACCGCTTGGTAGCCTTCTTCATCTGAGGGTCAGAGAAAGTCAGCCAGATTTCGCTTACCTCTCCCGGGGCAAAGAAACGGTCGATGATTTCAATGTTCGTCCGCAAAAAGGCTGCGTTTGTCAATCCTTCTTTCAATGCATCAGTAGCTCCGGTCCACATACGCGCTCCCTTGATGTCGACTCCTATAAAGTTCTTTTCCGGATAACGGCGTGCCAGCCCCACGGTATATTCACCACGTCCGCATCCCAATTCAAGCACAATCGGATGGTCGTTCTTGAAGAAATCACGGTTCCAGTTGCCTTTCATTTCGAACGGCACGTCATCTACCACCGAATACGGATATTCAAACACATGCGGATATTCCGCCATATCTGCGAATTTCGCTAATTTTCCTTTTCCCATATTTTCGTGAAACGTTTCCTTTAAATCCGTGCAAAGGTAAAGTTTTTCGGTGAAAAGGGAAACGAAAAAGGAGAATTACGTTTATATAACAAAATGAGAATTATGAACAGACATATCTTTCAGAACATACTTTCTATTGCTGGCAATCGGATGTACAAAAGAGCCTATTAAAACCATACAAAATACATTAATCATTCAAGGAGAGAATGTAGCACGTTTCAACACCTCCCGAAATACGCTCAACGAAGGCCTGCCTGCAGGAAGCACGTTGACCTTTTACAGTCAGGGCGCATTCATGCAGACGAGTTTCTACTTTCCTACAACGGCAGCAACTGGGAAGGAGAGAATCTTCCGGAATGGGAGGATTCCCAACAACCAGCTGTCAGTTGTTCTTTCTGCCTCCTTGTACCGGAATCACCAGTCCTTTTACCAGGATGGTTTCTTATGTGACCAGCTCTATGCCCAAGCCAGCACAAACTACGGAGAAAACATTCATTTATCTTTTCAGCACTTGTTTGCCCGTATCGTATTTAATGTATCCAGCAAACTGAACAACCAAATTAGTCTGATAGAATTTACCCCTTCTTTATCTGTAACCGGGATTAATCCTGATTCCGGAGAAATGTCCTATCAAGACACAGCCTCTCCTATGCAAATGGAACAAAATGAAGATGGAATATATAGTTTTCTGGTTCCACCTACCATTCTATCCATTCACATACAGATCTATACTGCCGCAGGAGAAGATTATCAAAGTCAACTGGAAGAACATGCTTTTCATCCGGATACGAATACATTTGTTCCATAAAACAAGACGGCGAAACCCTGGCATTTCTACCGTAGAAGACTTCATTGCTTTCACCCATTTAATTAACGGGGAAGTCTATGAAAACAGAAGTTTGGAAGAGTTTGGTGAAAAACGGGAGAAACCACGACCTACTACCTGCTGGACGACTTAACCTTTACTGAAGAGGAATCCACACAGGTGCAAATGATTGGAAAGTACAAAAAAGGGGATAGCACCGGAAAAGGCTTATTCAATGACGTATTTGACGGGAAAGGACATAGTTTGAATAATCTACGTTTCGAACAAACAGTGGATGGAAGTTATTATGCCGGTCTTTTTAGCGGAATATCTACCACCGGAACTATAAAAAACCTAATTCTCGGACAAGCCGTGTATAATAAAGAGAATGACACCAAAAATGCGGCATTTCTAGCTGGTATAAATCGAGGAGAAATCAACAATTGTATACTCCAAAACTGTACCGTTGAAATCATCCGGGATGACAGCGATTTCGGAAACCTGACAAACTGGAACGAAGGAATCATTATCAATTGCCATGTAGATAACGTAAGACTAAAAAATGAGATTCCACAAGGAAACGCCCTCACACGATATAACCAAGGTGGGAAAATCATCAATTGCGCAGTCACCAACTGCAATTTCAGTAAAGCTAAAAACAGAAGCGGTCTTATCTGCAGTATCACTAAAAACGGAGAAATTCTGAACTGCTATCTTAAAGGAAACACAAGTAAGAATCATGCTATCTGCCTGCAAACAGAAAACACAAATATACGCTGCTGTTATTACCCTTATGGAGACACCAGAGAACCGGTGGGTAACAACTATGTAAGTGCTCCCTCTGATTCAATCATGCAATACGGCAGCCAGCAAAGCATTACCGAAGACAATCTGTATCAAATTCTGAACCAATGGGTACGCGACAGCGGAGCCAAACTATACCCCGAATCCTCCTTCCTGCTATGGGAAAAGGAGAAACGCTACCTGCCATCCTGGTATCCCCATAATTTTTTTAAAAATAAAAAGAAGGTATTCATAAATATTGTATTTTTGCGCCAAATGCAAAAATTGAAACCATGAACAATAAAAAATTTATCATCACCATCATTATATTGGCTGTGATTGTAGCAGCAGTATCTTTCTTTGCCGTAAATGAAGCTCGCAAGAACAAAGAAATGAGTCAGCTCTTTGCGGTGGAAAAACAAGAGATGGAAAATGAATACAGCACGTTTGCTACCCAATATGACGAATTGCAGATTCAGATAAATAATGACTCCTTGCGCGAAAAGCTGGAAAGTGAAAAACTGAAAACCCAACGCTTACTGGAGGAACTGCGTCAGGTGAAAACCAGCGATGCAGCTGAAATCATGCGACTGAAAAAAGAATTGAAAACCGTACGTGCCGTATTGAGAAGCTACGTAATGCAGATAGACTCCCTGAACAAAATCAATGCTGCCTTGATGCAGGAAAATCAGGAAGTAAAGAGCAAATATAGTGCTGCTACCGCACAGATTTCCAACTTGTCACAAGAAACAAAGAGCCTGAATGAAAAAGTATCACTGGCTGCCCAACTGGATGCCACCAACATTCGGGTACAGACACTGAACAAAAGAGGACGCGATACGGAACGCGTAAAGAATATCAAGAAGATTGCAATTTCATTCACCATCGTGAAAAACATTACGGCACAGACGGGTAACAAGACCCTTTATGTACGTATTGCCAAACCGGACAACGAAGTACTGACCAAGAGTCCGAGCAACCAGTTCAAGTTTGAAGACCGCAACATCAGCTATTCTATCAAGAAATACATTGAATACACGGGTGAAGAACAGACGGTTACGGTATACTGGGACGTAGAAGAATTCTTGGCGGCCGGTACATACCACGTGTATATATTTGCCGATGGCAGCATGATTGGTCAGGTTCATTCCGCATGAAATAATTTCAGAAACATGAAAAGCACATCAGTCACCTGATATACGGTTGGCTTGCACTAATGGGCCTGCTATCTTCCTGCGGAGAAGACCGCTCGGGGAATACTATGCCTGATTGCCACCAAGACATGGATTTACGAGGTGATGCAGGAAAACTATCTTTTTTATGAAGATATTCCGGCAGAAGAGAAACTGGACTTTTTCAAGAAACCAGCTGAGTTTCTTACTTCAGCCGCATCCTCCAAAGACCAGAAAAACGGGTATGTGTTTTCTCATGTAGACTCCGTTCTTACAACTTCACGTGCCACCAGCACTTATCCAAGCTTCGGTTTTGAAGCGGCTTTGGTACGTACTGAAGGAGGAACAAATGCGCTGAGAGTATTATACACACAGCCTAATTCGCCAGCAGAAGAAGCCGGACTGAAACGAGGTGACTGGATTATTGCCGTAGACAACCAGAAAGTATCCACAAGTGATTATTCCACTTATATCACCCGACCGACAAAAGCGTACAGTTTTACACTAGGTAAATACAATCCTTATCCGGAAGAGGTGGACGACCCGGAATTCAACTACGTGGAATTTGATACGCTTGGAGTAGTCCAGATGCCGGAACCTCGCTACGTGGAAGAACAAGATGTACTTAAATACAGCATCATCTCCTCGGGTTCACGAAAAGCTTTCTACCTGCTGTACAACGAATTTGGAGAAAGTGCCGATGCACTCAAAGAAGCGTTTTCACAACTGAACGGACAGCAGTTTGACGATATAATCCTGGACTTACGCTATAACCCGGAGGATACGTAAATACATCGCAGCAGCTTTGCTCGGCTTTGGCTCCCGCTACGGCAATGGGACAGCCTTTCCTGCACATGACTTACAATGACAAAATCAATAAAACGGAAACACTGAACTTCGAATCCAGTCCGCTGACCGGAGGAGCAAGTCTGTCTTATCAAAACCTGTATGTCCTCACTTCGGGTAATACTGCCTCCGCTTCTGAAATTGTCATCAACTGCCTGAAGCCCTATATGGAAGGCCGTTTGTATCAGGTAGGAGCAGCTACTTCGGAAAGAATGTGGCTCAGCAACTGTTTACCAATGCAGAAGCTCCAGGCATTGAATTATGGCTCACTACTACTTACCTGAGCAACTCACAAGGATATTATGACTATTTCAAGAACGGATTATTGCCGGATTTCGAAATAGAAGAAAACTATGGAGCTGAATTAGGAGATTTTGGTTCGGCTGAAGACCAGCTTATGCAACCGGTTCTATATAGAATGGAAAACGGAAGTTTCCCGGTGGTTACCAATCCGGACGAATCAGAAGATGCTACGACTTAAGCCGCAGCCGGACTTCCAAGCATGTACAATTGCTGGTTGACCCCATTGCACGGAAGCCTCATTACAACCGGATAAAAAGATAAAAGTAACCGGTAAGACACACGCTCAGCAAAAATTAAATTTATTACTGATTCTTTTCAACAAAACGCTTTGACTATTTGTTCTAATGTCATACATTTGCAATGTTGCATAAGCAACCAAATAAAAAGTCAGCATCAGTAATGAAAAGAATTACAAGTTTACTCTTACTGCTTGGCGCAACTCTCAGCAGTTATGCCCAACAAGTACTTACTCTGGACAGTTGCCGGGCGCTCGCTCTGGCCAACAACAAAGAGCTGCGAATTTCACAGGAAAAAGTCAATGCCGCCCACTATGAGAAGAAGGCTGCATTCACTAATTATCTGCCTAAAATTGATCTTACAGGGGGATATATGCGTACGCAAAAAGAAATATCCCTGCTCAGTGATGAACAGAAGCAAAGCATCGGTAACATGGGTACTAACTTAGGAAACCAATTGCAACAAGGTATGCAGTCGGCTGAATTCCAGGCTGCCATGAAACAACTTGCTGCGGCAAATCCCGGACTGGCTGCCGGATTGCAAGGATTGCTGCCGGGTGCTGTGGCCGGACTTACGGATGGACTGAATGCCGTAGGACAAGGTCTGGTGGATGCCTTCCGTACAGATACCCGAAACATGACGATGGGAGCTGCGACCCTCACCCAGCCTCTCTTTATGGGTGGAAAAATCATTGCCTACAACAAGATTACCAAATATGCAGAACGTCTGGCTGAATCACAGCATGCCACAGGTATGCAAGATCTTATCCTGCAGACGGACCAGATTTACTGGCAAATCATTTCACTCGTCAATAAGAAAAAACTGGCAGAGAATTTTTTAGAGCTGGTACAGAAACTGGATTCGGACGTAGACAAGATGATAAAAGAAGGGGTGGCTACCAAAGCCGACGGATTAAGTGTCAAAGTGAAGGTGAACGAAGCCGAAATGATGCTTACTCAGGTAGATAATGGCTTGAACCTCTCGAAAATGCTTTTGTGCCAGCTCTGTGGTCTTCCGTTGGAAACCGATTTCCAACTGGCCGATGAAAGCATGAAAGACTTGCCCCTTCCCAACACCTACACGGAGGCGAACGTAAGCACGGCTCTCAGCAACCGTGAAGAGCTGAAGAGTCTGGAATTGGCATCGGAAATCTATCGCCAGAAAGTAAACGTAGTCCGCGCGGATTTTCTTCCTTCTGTAGCTTTGACCGCCAATTATCTGGTGACCAACCCGTCGCTCGTCAACGGATTTGAAAATAAATTCCGCGGCATGTGGGCTGCCGGAATCGTCGTAAAAATCCCTGTATTCCACTGGGGAGAAGGTATCTATAAGGTAAAGGCCGCAAAGGCAGAAGCGAACATCGCCCGCTACAAACTGGAAGACATCAAAGAAAAAGTGGAACTCCAGGTGACGCAGAACTCCTATAAGGTAAACGAATCGACCAAGAAATTAGCTTTAGCCGAAAAGAACATGGAGAAAGCAGAAGAAAACCTGCGCTATGCCAATTTGGGATTTAAGGAAGGAGTCATTCCGACCAGCAACGTACTGGAAGCACAAACGGCCTGGTTCTCGGCACAAGCCGGAAAATAGACGCACAGATAGACGTCAAATGAGTGAACTTTATTTGAACAAATCAATGGGAATTTTAAAATAATACAGATATATGGAAAAGACTCAACGCAACAATATCATGCTGGCTTTCTTTACATTGTTAGCCGTAATCGTTATCGTCAGCATCATCGGATTCTTCACCTTAGGAAAAGGTCCTGAAATCATACAAGGCCAGGCTGAAGCCACAGAATACAGGGTATCGAGCAAGGTACCGGGACGTATCCTGAAATTCTTTGTCAGCGAAGGAGATAAAGTGAAAGCGGGTGATACACTGGCTATTCTGGAGGCTCCGGATGTAATGGCTAAATTGTCGCAGGCACAAGCTGCCGAACAGGCTGCACAAGCACTGAACGAGAAGGCCCTGAGAGGTACAAGAAGCGAGCAACTGCAGGCTGCATACGAAATGTGGCAGAAAGCCAAAGCAGGACTGGAGATTGCCGAAAAATCATACAACCGTGTGAACCGCCTGTACGAAGAAGGAGTAATGACCGCACAGAAAAGAGATGAAGCAAAAGCACAATACGATGCCATGAAGCGACCGAACGTGCTGCCAATGCACAGTACACAATGGCCAAGAATGGTGCACAGCGTGAAGACAAGGCCATGGCTGCCGCACAGGTAGAACGTGCAAAAGGAGCTGTAGCTGAGGTTTCTTCTTACGTATCGGAAACTTACTTAGTAGCTGCTGCTGATGGAGAAGTGGCCGAAATCTTCCCGAAAGTAGGTGAACTGGTTGGTACAGGCGCTCCCATCATGAACGTAGCCCAACTGGATGACATGTGGGTGACATTCAACGTACGTGAGGATTTTCTGAAAGACTTCACCGTAGGAAGCAAGATTAAAGCCTACGTGCCTGCCCTGGAAAAAGAAGCTGAATTCCAGGTGACAGTCATGAAGGACTTAGGTACGTATGCCGCATGGAAAGCCACCAAGACCACCGGTCAGTTTGACCTGAAGACTTTTGAAGTAAAGGCAAAACCCGTACAGCCTGTAGAAAATTTACGTCCGGGTATGTCTGCTATCATTGAAAATAAATCCACATGTCGACAACCACCTATCAATGTTACCTGAAAGTGATGCGAAGAGAAATTCTCCGCATTGCCACCAAGCCGATGTACCTGTTCTGCATGGTCATCGCTCCATTGTTCTGTTTCCTGTTTTTCACCACCCTGATGGAAAACGGGCTGCCGACCAATCTGCCTGCAGGAGTGGTGGACCTCGACAACACCGCCACGACACGCAACATTATCCGCAACCTGGACGCGTTTCAGCAGACCCAGATTGTAGCGCATTACCCAAGTGTCACAGAAGCAAGACAGGCCGTACAGCGCGGAGAGATTTATTCATTCTATTACATTCCGAAAGGAACGACCGAAGAAGCCCTTGCCAGCAGACAGCCGAAAGTGTCCTTCTATGTTAACTATTCTTACCTGATAGCAGGTTCCTTGCTCTACAAGGACCAGAGAACCATGTCGGAGTTAGCCTCTGCAGCCGTGGGACAAGCAACTCTATTAGCCAAAGGAGCCACCGAAGACCAGGCACTTGCCTTCCTGCAACCGGTAGTCATTTCTACCCATGCACTGAACAACCCCTGGCTGAACTACTCGGTGTACCTGTGTAATACCCTGTTTCCGGGTATCCTGATGCTGCTTATTTTCCTGACTACCGTATATACCATCGGAACAGAATTAAAGGAAAAGACTTCAAAGGAACTGATGCAACTGGCCGATAACTCCATTGTGACAGCACTGGTAGGGAAATTGATTCCTCAAACCGTGACGTTCTTTATCATGGCTACGTTCTATAACGTGTACTTATACGGATTTCTGCACTATCCGTGTCATAGCGGGATTTTCCCGATGCTGCTAGCCGGACTGCTGCTGGTGCTTGCCTCACAGGCATTCGGTGTATTCCTTTTCGGTTTGTTCGGTTCACTCCGTCTGGCATTGAGTGCGGCTTCTCTGTGGGGAGTCATTTCATTCTCCATCTCGGGATTCACTTTCCCGGTCATGGCGATGCACCCTACACTGCAGGCTTTATCCGTATTGTTCCCCTTGCGGCATTATTTCCTGCTCTACGTGAATCTGGCCTTAAACGGTTATCCGGTCATTTATGCCTGGCATGCCGTTACCGCCTGCTGCTGTTCATGCTCCTGCCTTTCTTCTTCCTGAAAGAATACGCACGGCCATGCTGCATTATGTCTATATCCCTTAACCCTTTGCGTTCATGAAAAAGAATCGTTAAAACAAACCATACAACAAGGCTTTGCAGGTCTCTTCCATATATGCAAGCAGGAACTGAAAGCCGTTTTCAAAGACCAGGGCGTACTTATTTTCTTCTTGCTTGTCCCGCTGGCCTACCCGCTGGTATATGCCTTTATTTATACCAATGAGGTGGTACGCGAAGTGCCTGTAGCGGTAATAGACAACAGCAACACGGCACTCAGCCGCCAGTTTATCCGTACGGTTGATGCAAGTGCCGACGTGCATATCCAGTCGCATTGTGCAGATATGGAAGAAGGGAAAAACCTGTTGAAAGAAACAAGGGTATATGGCATTCTCTACATTCCGGAAAGCTTCAGTAAAGACATTCCTCCGGAAAACAAACTACAGTCAGTATTTATTGTGACATGAGTGGTATGCTATACTACAAAGCACTAGTATTGGCAAGTACCAACGCTTCACTTACCTTAAATAAAAAAATTCAGATACAGCGGATGGGAAATACAACGGAACGGCAGGATGAGATCAGTACGGCTCCCATTGAATACGAAGATATATCGCTATTCAACCCGCAAGACGGATTTGCCAGCTTCCTGATTCCAGCTGTGCTCATCCTGATTATACAGCAGACGCTATTGTTAGGCATCGGACTTCAGCAGGAACCGCCCGTGAGAATAACCGCTTCAAAGACTTGGTCCCCATCAGCCGGCAGTATCAGGGTACGCTCCGCATTGTAGGCGGAAAGTCATTGGCCTATTTCCTGATTTATGCATTAGTGGCTGCGTATGTGCTCTGCCTTGTACCGCAACTATTTGATTTGGTACAAATTGCACAACCTATGACCTTGCTGGCTTTTGTGGTGCCTTACATCTTGGCATGTATTTTCTTTGCGATGACCTGCTCCATCTTTATACATCACAGAGAATCGTGTCTGATGATTTATGTCTTCACCTCCGTGCCGCTCCTGTTTATCTCCGGAATCTCCTGGCCGGGAGCTGCCGTACCTACGTTCTGGAAAGTATTCTCCTGGATATTCCCATCTACGTTCGGTATCAACGGGTTTGTAAGAATCAATAACATGGGCGCAACTCTTCCGGAAGTGTTAGTCGAATATCAGGCACTTTGGATACAGGCTATCGTATATTTCTTCACAACCTGCATTGTCTACCGGCGACAAATCATATTGAGCCGCCGACATGCCATGGAACGCCTACGCATGTTCAGGCTACGAAAACTGGTTGCCAAGACATCCAAATAACCAAACTTTAGTTCAATTATCCGGCTTCGTAAATTTTACCAGGCCGGATAATTTATCTTTATTAACACCTGAACAAGAGTGAATACCCCAGAATACTCGTAGCTTTGCGAATATTTATAAACGAGCTTATGAAACATCTTATTTATATATTCGCCGGGCTGATATGTTGCCTGATTACATTACCTCAGGTGGGGGCTTCTCCATTGGAAAACAAGAAACAGCGTTTCCGAATTACCGTACTGAATACCGGAGGAGAGCCGCAACAAGGTATCATTCTGAAAGTGGCAGGCTACAGCAGCGAGTATATCAGCGACGAACAAGGTCTCATCGATTTCGAACAATCCATTGACAACAATTACGTTCGTACTGCCAATTTTTACTTCCCGACAGATAAGAACAGAACTATCAAATCCTTGCGACTGGACGAAGCAGCACAAGATACAATCATCCGCATAGACCGTCCGGAGGATTTGGCACGCTTCAAGCAAAGCGGTAAGACATTACTGGTAAACGGCGTGCTGAAAGAAGGAGGCAAACCTATTCCTCAAGCAGAAATCAGCATCCAGGGTACAGGAAAGCGGACTTTCTCTAATGCGCAGGGGGAATTCAGCATTGAAGCGGATTACAGTCACCTGATTATGATACGGGCAGAACGCATGGAAAACAAGTATCTCGACATCGAGTCTTTCCTGCAGAACCCTAACCAGCCGTTGGAAATACGAATGACAAAGAAAGGAGCCGACCGGGTGTATCACGTAGTAGAGAAAATGCCGGAGTATCCTGGAGGGATGAAAGCTTTCTTCAACTATATCAGAAGAAAGGCGCATACCACGGAACTGGCTGAAAAAACTCAGAAAGAGGGTGCAGTCATGATTCAATTCATTGTAGAAAAGACGGCAGTATCACTTCTCCCAGCATTGTAAGAGGGCTGGACGCACGTTCTGGATACGGCCGCTTTAGATCCATCATAGTGATGCCCGACTGGATTCCAGCACAGGAACACGGAGTTAACGTACGCTGTAAATATTCTGTTCCGGTTCCTTTCAAGAAGCCGAAACCTGCTCCTCCTGTTGCTCCGAAACCCACCCTGAAATAAAGAAAACAGCATCGCGATACCTTCAGTCCCGGCTGACTCTCTTGCGCAGGATACGGTTCTTCAGGTTATCCCTATGCCATCTGCAGACTCACTGACCACAGATACACTGGCCACGGATACAACTTTAGTAGCCTCTGCTGACAGCATAGCCATACAAAAAGAAACAGCTGCATCATTGTCTACTTCTGAAGCCACAGAAGTCAAACCGAAAAAACGGAACTTCATCGTTCGTTTCTTCCGCTGGCTGTTTGGCATAAAAGACAAGGAAAATACGCCCGCAGAGCCCAAGGAAGGAAAAACACCCGAGGTTATACCGGAAGAAGGAATCAAAAAGAAGAATAAATGTAAAACTTAAATAACACAGTCATGAAAAAACTTTTGTACTTTTATGCGCTAATGTGCCTGGTTACTCTGCAGGCACAAAAGGTAACACTACAGGATGTAGCCAACGGTACCTATCGCGCACAAAGTATACAGGGATTAAAACCGATGCTGGACGGTGAACATTACACCCAGATCAGCAAGGACCACAAACGAATCGTCAAATACTCTTTTAAGACCGGTAAAGAGGTAGCTACCATCTTTGACGTAGCCACTGCCCGCAACCACAAGTTGAAAAATTTCGATGACTATATTATGTCACCGGACGAAAGTCTGATATTGATTCAAACGGAGACCAAACCGATCTACCGTCGTTCATTCACAGCTGTATATTATATATACAATGTGAGAAACCGTACACTTGAACCTTTGTCAAACAACGGTCCGCAGCAGGTTCCTTTGTTCTCACCCGACAGTCACCAGATTGCGTTGTGCGCAACAACAACATCTACCTTATCAAACTGCTTTTCGGTAACAGCGAATCGCAGGTAACGAAAGACGGAGAATATAACAAGGTGCTCAACGGTATTCCCGACTGGGTATATGAAGAAGAATTCAGCTATAACCGCGCCTTCGATTTCAGTGCAGATAGTAAAATGATTGCATACGTCCGCTTCGATGAAAGCCAGGTTCCCATGTACTCTTTCCCATGGTATAAGGGTATGGCTCCAGAAAAAACAGAGTACACCACCTATCCGGGAAGCTATGACTACAAATATCCCAAAGCAGGAGTTGTAAACTCCAAGGTTAGCGTACATTCTTTTGACATAAAAAGTCGTGTAACCCGCAAAATGGAACTTCCTGTAGATTCTGACGGTTATGTACCTCGCATCAAATTCACAGATGATCCGGAAAAGCTGGCCATCATGACATTGAATCGCCACCAGAACCGCTTCGACCTTTATATGGCCAACCCACGCAGTGCCATCTGCAAAGTAGCCATCCGCGACGAAGCAGAGCAGTACATTAAAGAGCAAGCCTATTCAGACATTGCATTCTATCCGGAACACATCGTCATGATGAGTGAACGGGATGGATACAACCACCTTTACCTGTACACCATTGGAGGAAACCTGGTGAAACAAATCACAAAAGGAGAATTTGAGGTAAAGGATTTCCTGGGATGGGACCAGAAAGCAAACGTTTTCTATTACACCAGCAACGAAGGAAGCCCCTTGCGTACTGCGGTGTACAAGATTGACGGAAAAGGTAAAAAGACCAAACTTTCTACACGTACCGGAACAAACAGTGCGTTGTTCAGCAAAAATCTGAATTATTACATCAACACGTATTCCAGCGCGCAGACTCCTACCCTTATTACGCTGAACAATAACAAGGGCCAGGAAATGGTTACACTGCTTGACAACAAAGAACTGAAAAGCAAAACAACTCAGCTGAACATGCCGACAAAAGAGTTTTTCTCTTTCAAGACCAGCGAAGGAGTAGAACTGAACGGTTGGATGATGAAGCCTGCTAACTTCAATCCTTCCAAGAAGTATCCGGTAATCATGCACCAATATAGTGGTCCCGGCTCTCAGCAGGTACTCGACAAGTGGGGTATCGGAAGCTTCGGCGACGGAGGTATGTTTGAAGCCGTAATGTGCGACAAAGGCTATATCATGGTCTGCGTGGACGGACGTGGTACTGGAGGTAGAGGAGCAGCATTCGAAAAATGCACTTACCTTTCTATCGGCGTGAAAGAAGCTACCGACCAGGCTGAAGCAGCTAAATACCTCTCTACTCTGCCTTACGTAGATGGAAGCCGTATTGGTATCTGGGGCTGGAGCTATGGAGGATACAACACGTTGATGTCAATGAGCGAAGGTTCAGGCGCATTCAAGGCCGGAGTTGCCATTGCCGCTCCGACAGACTGGAGATTCTATGACTCAGTCTATACCGAACGCTTCATGCGCACACCGAAAGAAAACGGTGACGGTTACCAGGCTTCTTCTGCCATCAGCCGGGCATCCAAGCTGAAAGGAAAGCTGCTGCTCATTCATGGAAGTGCAGACGACAACGTACACTTGCAGAATTTCATGGAGTACAGTGAAGCACTGGTACAGGCAAACATCCAGTTTGATACACAGATTTACACCAACCGTAATCACAGTATCTTCGGAGGAAATACCCGCAACCACCTGATGAACAGAGTGGCTAATTTCTTCCTGCAGAACCTATAATATTTCATGTAGCAGATGACACCAGTCACAAGAAACTGGTGTCATCTGTTTTTCTTTGTTCTTTTATCTTACCACTATGACACACATCAGAAAGCCTGATTGGCTAAAAATCCAGATTGGCACCAATGCCCGATATACTGAAACCAAACGCATTGTAGATACTCATAAGCTTCATACCATCTGCAGCAGTGGACGCTGTCCCAACTTAGGTGAGTGCTGGGGAAAAGGCACCGCCACCTTCATGATTGGAGGAGCCATCTGTACCCGTTCCTGCAAGTTCTGCAATACACAAACCGGAAGACCTCTCCCATTGGATCCGGAAGAACCGCTCAGAGTGGCCCAGTCCATCCAACTCATGAAGCTTGACCACGCGGTCATCACCTCTGTCGACCGGGATGATTTAAAGGATTAGGTGCCTCACACTGGGCTGCTACCCTGATGGCCATCCGAAATTGTGTCCTGACACCACCATAGAGGCACTTATTCCCGATTTCAAGGCCACAGCGAATTATTGCAACAGGTCATTGAACACGTCCGATATTCTTCA
>ENA-OQHP01000040-OQHP01000040.1-human-gut-metagenome-genome-assembly--contig:-NODE-40-length-37501-cov-2.038610_pt1 | contig 37501 bp, 41 predicted proteins | sample MGYA00242563_ERZ504717 | MGnify/ENA primary metagenome ERZ504717 (study PRJEB26092, sample SAMD00036212) | human gut metagenome | host: Homo sapiens | study: EMG produced TPA metagenomics assembly of... | reverse complement strand
GGAACAACCTTACCTCCTTTGATGACTTCAAGTTAAGCCGTTCACGGGTGCGGTCATAGTTGCCGTGCTTCGATGCCCATTCCCAACCTCTTTCCGTCCAGTTGCGCTGATGTTCGTCGCTTTGGCCGGTGGTCATGCCCTTTCCGGGCTGATGTCCATAACCTGTTTGATGTTGTTCGCCATGTGTCCTATATGCTATTTTACAGCTTGCTGCCGCCTTTGCGGTCTCTGCATTTTGCCCGTCCGGGGCAAAGTGCGTATTAGGCTACGTGCTGGAAGCACTTCCTTCCCAACGGCAAGCCCGGCGTAAAACTGGAGGTCAAGACCTCGCATGAGGGTTACGCATCCGCAGGTGGAAATGTGGGCATACCCGGTGAGCCGAAAAAGAGAGCCAGCAAGCAGGGTTCTATCGGTCGGTTTGAGGTGTTTTTCCTGCCTTCCCCTGGTTAATTCTCTCAAAATAGGGAGCGTAGTATTCCCAAAGCCGGCGGAGGTCTTCTGAAGCCTTGTCAGATACCGGGAACGGTAAAAATTGCGCCAACTCCGGATGTTGCTCGCCAATCAGGTTCAGACCTGCCGATGCGAGCAGTTGAAGGAATATCGCCAGATCCTGTGGCAAACCTCGCCGTACATCCTCTCCAGCGTGGCGGAGAGAACCGGATTGACCGGGAACAGGTTCGTCCGTTGCAGGATGACATGGGCGAACAGCTTATGCAAGCGTTCCCCGATGCCGGCTCCGTTATCTGTCACCGGCATGGATAGAATATGCTCGGTGGTTGTGATGAACTGTACAGCCGATTCAGCCAGTTCCTCCAAGCACAGGTAGCCACATATCCACTTGTTGATGCGTTCTTCCTCCGGTGACATCATACGGGGCTGCAAGCCTTCCGTTTCCGGGAGCGTGTAATTCATTGTTATCAGGAAAAACTTCTTGTGGGAGTCTATCCTCGCCACGCCGAAGTTCTCCAACGCATCGAGGAAACCGCGTGTCGTGGCACGATGCCATTTCCATTGCCGGGCAAGGTTGCTGACGGTCGTGACGAACTGCCCTTTCCGCAAGGTGACGACCGTTCCGAAATAGGCCAGGCTGTCACGGTTTTCACCGGATGCCTTGTCGAGCAAGTCGCAGAGGGCATCCATTTTGGAAAATCTATCTTCTTCATCCGAACGGAGGAACTCAAGCAGTTCCTTGTCCGCAATTATTCTGTAATTGATGTATTCTTTTTTCATGAGTTTATGTTATTCGTATAGTTTTTGAACGGTAATAAAAGCAGGGAAAACATTATCGTTTTTTTCCATATCCCCAGTTCCGATAATGCGGAATGATGCTTTTGGGATTCTCCAAGAACGCTTGCCTCAAAGAAGGCTTCTTTACCATACGGCAAACCGACAATGAGGGGTAAAACGCCGCCCCGAAAATCAGTGCGCCGGTAGTAACACCAAGCGGCAGGAAATGTGGTGCAAACAGGCAGACGATAGAGAACAGGGCCACTCCGAGAAGTGTCCGCTCCTGCTGCAAAAAGCGGAATGCACGTTCTGAAACCCGATGGGAGAACAGCAACAGGCATACCACGGACGAGGGAGCCAGTTCCAACGGCAGCTTGAACAAAGAGAGGTGGTAAAAATGGAACATGAGCAGGGCTGAAAGCAATACCAGCCTGTAACACTTGCGGAAGTTATGGCTGAATGCCATACGCAGGCAGAACTTGGTCATGGACGGTTTGGATTTCTTCCTGTAGTAAAAGAAGGGAAGCGCCAGAAACGTAAGTAAAAAAAGCAGGTAGAGGGATTTTACAATCATGGCTGTTTGTCATTTTAGGGTTCTAATTCGAGTTTGATGAGATGATTGGAAGCGATACGGACAATATCCTCCACATCGGTATATAACAATGCTTCCGACCGGTAGCGCAATCTGAAATCGGGATTGCGTTTCAATGAGCGCACGGCACTGTCCAATTTGTATTCCGGTATGCCCAACACATGGCCTTTGGGGTAAACACTGTTCGGGACTTTGGCCACCAGGTACAATACCCGGCAGCGTACCGGGTGCAACTCACCGCCTTTCCGGACAGAGAACGTGCTTTCCCGGTCTGCATCCAGCACATCTATCCATGTCCTGTAACCATGGATAATGGCTACCAGTTTTCTGTAAACGGACTCTTTCATTCAGATGAAATCTCTTAACAGTTCTTCCTCACTCCGGGCAAACAGCACATTGCCGTTCTTGATGACCTTCAGGAGTTCTTCCCGAAGTTCGTTACCCATTATTTCCAGGGAATCATAGAGGGTCACATACAGGTATCACATTCAATGTTGCCGTTTGCCGTGACGTTGAGCTTATACATCCTCCCGAAGCGTGGATTGGAATAGGCACAGCACTTCTGCCCGAAATTGGTTGCCGTGGAAGGCTGGTAGTGATAAAGCAATATGAGTTCCATTTGATCCTCCAATTCGTCAATCAGTTCTTCCAACGGGCATACCTTTGGCAAGAGGAAGGTCAGCACGGCACTGTCCTCATAAATTTCCGCCCCTTGGAACTTCCCCGGAGAAATCAACGCCGGCATTTCCAGACCTGCGAGTGTGACGAACCGGTCTATTTGTTCTTTCTGCATCATATAATTGGATATTGGTTGATATTCGTGATGTATGCCTTGATAAGCAGCGCAGGCAGTCCGTCCACCTCCAACGGAAAACCGGAGGACTTTAACTGCTTGGCAGCTTTCGAGGTCTCTTTGGCCAGCCTGCGGAGTGCATCGGTCTGCCTCTCGGACAATAAGGCATAGGAGAGTTCATCGAAAGAAATCCACGGCTGGAGCAGCATCCAAAGATATGCGGTCGAACGGTTGCCGTCGGCTATGCGGTTGTTGTGCCGTATCTCGTCCAGACAGACAAGGGCATTCTGTAACAGGCGGCGGTTATTGCGTACCGTCAGGAGGATGACCAGTTCTTCCTTGCCGAATAGGGGTTGTTCCTTCATGGAGAGGTCTATGATGTGCCGTATCACTTCCCCGGTTTGGGTCGTGATGTCGTCCAGTGGAATATCCCCATAGGCAGGAAGATGCTCCAGAAAAGAACGGAATGCCATATCTTCTTTTCGTAAGAAGGTGATAATGTCCGCTTTGGATTGAAAGCCGTCTTTCAATGTCTGGTCGAGCATCTTCTGATACAATTCTATAGTTCGTGCCGCATTGGTGCCGTAGGTCGGAACACTATCCAGTCCGGCATAAAACCGGTGTGCGGAAGCCACCAATGGCAGGGAAACTGTATCAGTCTCCACTCTATTCAGCGACTCTATAATTGTGAGGTAATCCGTAAAAGTCCACTGCCGTTTGTCAATCAGCCTGCCATATGAAAGCGTAGGGAATCATGATGATTTCCTGCCTGGCCGGTGCGTGGGCCGCCATGCTGTCACGGGTAATGCAACTTGTCACGGAATCATCCAGCGCATACCATTGCCGTGTCAATTCCACGAGTCGGTCGGTGGTGATGCTTTCCGTATTTTTTACCGTCTGCAAAAGTCTGCGTAGGCCTTGATAGCTTCTTCGGAAGAACGAAAGCCATGTTCCGCAGAACGGCTGCAAGATGCCAACAGGATTATGACCGACAGAGCCGCCCATGTCGTGTGTAAAAGAGGATGGTCACCCTTGAATAACAGGCGGCCAATGCCCGGTTGGAAACAGGATGACTGTCTCCGTGTCTGTCTTGCTGACAGTGTTTTTGTCATTAAATTCAATTTCATATCGGACTTTAGTTTTGTGATTTCAAGAAGCAAAATTAAGGCGTAATATCCATATAGGACGTATGTAAAACGCAAGTTTACAAAACCTTATGGAGTTGTACCCAAAGTCTGATTTTTGCAATTCCGTGTAAATCAATCAACGGATAACAAATAGCACAAAAAACATTTTTCAAGCTCTCGGGTAAAAAAGAGGAAGATGGCATTGGAACACTCTCAAAAACGAGTGTCAGGGTGGCAAACAATCCGTCTGACACACTGCCGAATCCCGCAGTGAAATGATAAAAAGGTTGTCCTGACTGCCGTCTGTGCGGCCTTTTGAGTTATTTGTTATACCTTTGTGCTTAAATGAATTAGGAACAAATAAATATGGCGAAAGTAGGATATATAATGAATTATGCCGGATATGGTGCAGACACGGATAAAGAATGGATGAAGCGTTTTGGCTGTGCAGAAATTACAGAGGAACGGCAAGAATGCGGACTGCGTGCGGAATGGGACAAATTGCTTGACCGGCTGCACAAGGGGGATGAACTGGTCGTTCCCAAATTGAGTCATATCGTCCGTGAGACACGGCAACTTTCGTATTTGCTTGAATATTGCCGCCTGAAGGAAATCCGGCTCATATCTATCCACGACTGCATAGATTCCGGCAATGAGCTTTTTCCGGAGACACGAATGTCGGACATACTCAATGTCGTGGCATTGCTACCCAAAGAAGCGTTCGATGTCCGCAAATCCTCCGATGCAGTCCGCAAGGTGAAAAGCCGCATGAGAACATTGTCTCCGGTGGATTACAACCGCATCGAGCGGAAAGAGTGCGTGGTGAATATGTATAAAAGTGGGCACCTTATTTCGGAAATATGGAAAGCCAGCGGCTTCAAGAGCCGGAGTTCCGTGTTCCGGGTACTGAAAGAAGCCGGGATAGTATTGAACAGGGGGCGTAAAAAAGGATAAGCCTTTATGTAGTTAAAAGGGGCTAAGATACAGTGATACAGCATGGATGGGATTTATCTCCCCATCCATGCTGCCATTTCGTAGTATGACTTTTATTCAACGACCCGAATACGTCTGTTATAATAAACACCCTTGAATGCTTTTACAACAGTATCATAGACTTCATCGCACGATACGGCATCAAAGCAAAGCTCCATCGTCCAGAAATCAAATTGAAATTCCACCAATGTTCCCGAATAACGGTCTGACATATTGTAAATGTCACGGACATATAATCGACCGTTCCGCTTTGCAATTCCACCCAATGCCCGTAATAGGAAAACGAGTCATTGTTTGACCGGCTGTTAAGGGTGATTTTGTTTATCAATCTGCTTATGAAATTATATCTCTTTTTCATTGCGGTATCTGTTCATCTATTCCCACCGTGAAGCTTGTCCGTCCTCATTCATAAACTCATAAAGCCTTTCAAAGTCATGCTTGACCTCTCCATGGCGGAAGTTTTTCATGCACTCTTGAATTTCAACTTCCATTGCGGCTTTGGCTTTCTCCAAAGTGCTGTAAAGCGTATGGCAGTCGGAAACGCATTCACCGCAATCAACTAATGTATAAGTATGTAGATGGTGTTCGTTTTCATTTTTGTAAACCAGTTAGATGTGAGGTATATATCGTCCGTTCTCTGCCAAAAACTCCATAATAGCTTTAGCTTCTTCATGCGAAGCCTGATTGCGGTCGTCATATCTGCGTTCTTCGCTGGCCATGACTTTCAGGCATTCACGGATTAACCGATACATCAGTTGTTGGATGGTCGGGTGCATGAATGGGATTGAGGCTGCAAATACGGAATGGCTGAAACTATAATTATTCAACATACTCTCTACTTCCTTTGCAAATTGATACTCTTTGGTTTCTTGGATGTTCACAATTCCTTTCATTGTCATTTTGTTTTGAGTTACACATTTAAAATCTTTCCCTATGCTCGGCTTCTTTTTGTCCGGCCGGTTAGGAGATTTTATGCTGCCATTATCCAATCATCGGGCAGGCTTATATGCCCGGTCTTTCTTGCCAATTACGCTTGCATGGCAAGGAAGAATTTGCAAGAAATACATTTTAGGCCGGGCAGTTAAGACACGATGATAGACCTTTGCAGCCCAAAATCTGAGCGGTGCGGACAGATTGGATTCCGAAAATGCTTGATGAGTATAAAAGGAATAATAGGTTGGTATAAAAGGGAGCGATTTGCTTTAGGGTGGGTCGGATAAGAGTCTGTCTGGCAAACAAGAAGGTGACTTTTCATATCTTGGGCTATACCGAAGGTACAGGACAAAATAGGACGTGTCACCGTTTGCCCATGCCATAACCCAGCCTTTCCATATCTTGTATGGCAAGGTTGGCTGTGGCACAGACATTCCACTGACATGGGTGGGGAAAGCAAACCGGTAAAAGAGGAAGTCCAAATGATATAAAAGGAAGTCCGACAATCCCTTCCGGGTTCTAAAAAAGGTAGTTGGTCTAAGCACATTATAATATAATAGGAAAGCCGGGGAAACAAACCTTATTTGGCTCGCTATCCCAGCCCTGCATATTCACTCTTGCTAATCAAACCAGTCGGGATTATCTGCTCTGAGTTGGGTTATCAACTCGCTATCTTTTATTGTTGTCATTCTATATGGTTGTTTGAGTTAAAGAAAGTAAGTAATGGGTGGATTGCTCCACCCTTGCTACTTGTTTAGGCAGCCACTTCGGATTGCTGTTCTTCTGTGGCTTGTTGCGGAACTTCTTCGGATTGAGGCTGTTCGGTTTCTTCTGTCTGCTCCAACAAAGCAGCTTTCTTTTCTTCCAAACGTATATGGCGTTTCTCGTACACTTCATTGTACTTGTTTGTGATGTCTGCCAATTCTTCGGGCATATGTTTTTTGGCAAAGTCAAGCAGGAGTGCGGCCGAGCCATTGTTTCTGAAAGCATCCTTGAAATTAGCAATCAAGAAATCCCTGCGGATAATGGCTTTCGTTTTTGCTGTAAGATTGGCTATGACGTCCATCTTTTCTTCATCTTTCAGATAATCACATTCTTTGTCAATGCCAACGGCAGCATAATTTTCCTTACGGAGAGAGGACAACAAGAAGAAATACATCATCCTATCTTCATCAGCACCAAATTTCGTTTCCGTTGTATCAATTTCTCTTATTACCTTTTTTACATCATCTACAATGTTTTCGGCGGCGATTTCCTTGTTACGTTTGTCTTTCTGCTCCAATTCCGCTATCTGTGCAGCTATTGTTTGTGCTGCCTTGTCACTTTCTGCGATTTGGGCTGCGGTCTTTTCCACATAGCAAAGTGTAATGTCTCTTTCCCCAATCTTGGCATAAAGGGTAATCTCCCCGGCTTCGTTCCGCCTACTGATTTCATTGCATATTTCTATGTAGTCTGCTTGTTCTTCCTCGTAGTCCTTTAGAGCTTCCTCGTAATCTTCGGAGTTATCGTAATCTTCAATTAGCGGTACTATCGGACTTTTAGGAAAGGTTATACAGTTGTTTATTGTTTCAACGTCATAGCCCGAAGCAATCAGACGTTCAACCGTGGTTTCATTGGTGAAATATGGGTCACGGCAAAGGGTTATATCGGGCTGTTGCTGTACAATCTGCATAGCTTTCTCTTTCAGAAAGGCGGCATTCATTTCTGAAAGACAAGCACGATTGGCACATTGTCCGCAACCACCGTCATTGAACAGCAAAAGGTTATTGGTGTTATGTCGGCAAGAAGCACATTCGGTTTTATCGAAAGCGTAACGCTCCAAGTCTATGGTAAATTTCTGCTCAATAAGTTCTGCTATCTCTTTGGCTTTCGACCTCTCCAACTGGAGTGGTGCAAAATGCCTTCTTTGAGGTGGTTCTCGTACACCTCACGCTGCACATCTTCCCCATATCGGCAGATTTCAGAAGCTACGCTGATAGTGATAATATCTGCATCCAACAATTCGGCAAGTTCGGGAATGAGGGTAGAGAAATTCAATCGGGTACGGATATAGTTCTCACTCTTGCCGAAAAGTACAGACAAGGTTTCCACCGTATGCCGTCCGCTATCAATAAGTTGCTTGTAGGCGTTGGCTTCCTCCGTGGGAGTAACGTCTTTACGCTGCAAGTTCTCCGTGACCGCCATTTCCTGCGCTTCTTCGTCTGAAAGTTCGGATATGATTGCAGGAATTTCTTCCGAACCCGCGATGACGGTAGCACGGTATCTGCGTTCGCCAAAGACAATCTCGTAACGGCCTGTGTTTGCAATAGGGCGCACGGTGATAGGTTGCAATACGCCTTGTTGTTTGATGCTTTCCGCAAGTTCGTCCAGACCTGTTTCATCGAAACGCTTGCGAGGATTGTAGTTACTCGGCTGAATGTTTGCCACTGCCACTAACGTGATGTTTCTTTCTGCTGCTGATTGATTAGCTGTTGTCATAATCTTTTTAATTTTAAAAGTTTGATATTATGTGAATATTTGTTTTTCCCCTTTCATCGGTTTCTTTTTGTCGAAACGTTTTGGAGTTTTACAATGCTACACACAGCTATCGGAACAGCTTCATGTGACGGCTTTTCTTGCCAATTACGCTCCGAAGGAGGAAGAATTTGCAAGAAATTCACTTCAAGCCGGTGGAATCAGGCGCGATAGCAGACCTTTGCATTAGGAAAACCCAACCGGTGCCGGCTTAAAAAGTGACAGGAGGAAAGGTCAGGGAAAGAATGAGTGGAAAAGGACTATAAAGTTTCTATATATAATAGGTAGGGTGTTCAGTTTGATGTTCCGATTTTTGCTGAAAAAAATAATCATTCTTTCCCTAAAGTGCTGATAACTAAATAGTGTGTAAAAAAGCCGACTAAGAAAATAACGGTGCTTTTTGAAAGAGTTAAATTTGTATCTAAAAATCGAACTATAATATTCATTATCAAAAGATTAAGTTATTAAACTGTATTCAAAATGAGAACGTCAAACTGAACACCCTATATAATAGGTATGTGGAAGAATGGTATAAAAGGAGGGATAAAACCTATAAAGGTCTCCGGCTTGGGTGGGTAGAATAATCAGGCTTGCCGGACAAATAAAAAGCGGCTTTTTCCCGAACTCCATGCTGAGACAACTCGGCGATTGTCGAAGTCCCTGCATGGAGTACGGGAATGTGCCGCCGTTTGTCCTGCCTCTCCCCGTGTCTGAGCGAAGTGAAAACTCAGGGAGAGGACAAGCCTTATACCTATGAAAAATCCGGGTGGGAAACCGGTGGAAGCTATGCTTATTATTATAAAAGGTATGTTCAATGAGATTTGCTCATTGGAATTTATAAGAGGGAACCGGCCATTTGCGATGGGGCACGTATGCGCATAATGAAAAAATCCCCTTGCCTTGTCTCACGACAAAGCAAAGGAAATGGTTAAAATATACTGTATGAATTAAGCTGCGATTACTGTCACGGCAGGTTGTTGCTCCAACTCTTTCAAGGAGTTATCAATCTTCCACTGTAACTCCTTGCACTCCTGTTTCAGTGCATCCAGTTCGGCGGTCTTGTCCCACTTGCGGCTGACAATCTGCTTCAAGGTCGGAATTTCATTTGCCAGTTGGTCTATCTTTTCCTGTTGGCGTCTTATCAGTTCAGGCAATTTGTCAAGGGTGGCTTGCGGATAGGCGGCGGAATCCGCAAAGCCCAAAGGCAATGCGCCGGACAAACCGCATTTGTATTTCAAGCCGCTCTTACCCTCCACCAAGAAGATGTTACGTTCAAAAGTACCGGTGTAGTGGTATTCGCTGCGGACAGACAGGTGCAGACCGATGTAGCTGCCGATGGTGCCGGTAGCCTCACTCCTGTACGTCTTGGCTATCTTGTGCAACTCACGTCCGGTTTCTTCCGTTGTGGCTTGTTGCAGGTTCAGAAGCAAGGTTTTACGTTCGCCTTTGTACTCGTTGTAATACGCCCAATCTTCGGACATCCGTTGCTTGGTTAGCATGGTTTCCTCTATATCCTGCTCATTTTTAGCAATCTTGCGCTCGGCACGGTAGCGTTCCTTGTTGAAAATGGCCTGTTCTTTCTCCAACTGCATAATCCGGTTGTCGAGTTTTGACTTGTTCAACAAGTCCATATTGCCTGAAAGGACTGCGACGAACTCGGCGAAGTTCATACCTGTATTCTCGTCCATGCTATCTTCGTCAATCCTACGCACGGCTATCGTGCCATTGTTTATCTGATTGATAAAGAGCTGCTTGTTTCGTAACAGGTTGAATTTGTAGGCATCCAGCGTTTTCTCCGTGCCGTAAATGATAATATCCACGACATTGCCACCCCAGAACTTCACCGTATTGCCTTTGCGGACGGCACGGCCATTGCGCTGTTCCAAATCTGCCGGACGCCAGGGCACCTCCAAATGATGCACCGCCACGGCTCGCTGCTGTGCATTGACACCTGTACCCAACATGGAAGTAGAGCCGAACAATACCCGGACAGTACCATTATTCATGTCCGTAAACAGCTTCTTACGTGCCTGTTCGGTCTTGGCGGTCTGGATAAACTGTATCTCTCTTGCCGGAATACCCAACCGCACCAGCTTGTCTTTGATGTCGCTGTATATATTCCACTCGTTGGGCTTGTAAGTCGAAAGATCGCTGAACACGAACTGCGTACCCTTGTTCGCTTTGGAACGTACATAATAGTCATAGATAGTGGTTGCACACCGGGAAGCCTTGTTGTCCGGGTCGTCAGTGAATTTTTCACCCAACAGACGCATATCCAAAGCCATTTTCCGTGCCACATTGGTAGCCACCAGCATCTTTGCCATATCCAAATTGTCAGGTTGCGGAATGTCAAGCCCTAAATCATCCCAATTACCGCTACCGGCGAACGATACCAAACGGCCAATCATTTCCTCTTGGGCAATGGTAGGCTTGCCGGACAGAAAACGTACATTCTTCTGCGGCACGTCAAGGTTTATCATTTCAGCCGTGCGGTAATCGGTTATCTCACGCAGGAAGGTCGCCAGTTCGGGTATCTTGATATAAGTGCGGAAACGCTCTTTGCGCTTAATCGAACCGGTGATATTCAACTCATAGTCGGTTGTCTTTTTCGTGAAAATCGCTGCCCAAGCATCAAAACAACTTATACATTGGCGTGACAACTCTTTTGGCCGCAAGTATTTGAACAATACATACAATTCGGTCAGCGCATTTACCACCACCGTACCCGACAGGAACGTGGCACCCAAATCCCTGCCTGTCCGTTGCTGTATATCACGGATGGCGATAAGCAGGTTCATGGCACGTTGCGAGCCTTGTGTATTACCGATACCGGCCACCCTTGTGTGGCGTGTCTGGAACATCATATTTTTAAAATTTGACATTCGTCAACAAAGATGTGGTCAATGCCCATAGTATGGAAATCAATGCAATCATCCTTTTTCTCGCCAAGCCTCTCTTTTAAGTCCTCCAAGTTGGCATTGAGGTTCTTCTGCCGTTTCTCCAGACCTTTTTGTAACCTTTTGCTGCAATCAGCCATACCGCTGTCCACCAATACTTCCAAAGAGCGTTCTACGTCTTGAAGTTCCTGTGCGCATATCTCCAGCATGGTTTGTTCGGATTGCGGTATCTTGGAGAACTGGTCGTGTGTGAGAATGATGCAGTCCCAGTTGTGATTCTTGATTTTTGAGAACAATTCCTGCCGGTTGGCAGGAGTGAAGTCCTCTTTACCCGGATAGAGCAATTTGGCTGTCGGATATGCCTTGCGGAAACAGTCTGCAATCTCGTGTACGTTGGCTTTCAATCCGATAATGAGCGGCTTTTGTACCATGCCCAAACGCTTCATCTCATAAGCTGCCACACACATCACCATTGTTTTGCCTGCACCGACTTCGTGCCAACATACACCACCGCCATTCTGCTTGATCATCCAGATCGCATCTTTTTGTGAGGGGTAAAGGTCGTTGTATGGAAACTGTTCAAAAGAGAGGTTGGGAAAAGTCTGTGCCGAACCGTCATAATGAGGACGGATGTAACAGTTGAACCGCTCGTTATACAGGCGCACCAATTCATCACGCACGGCGATAGGCTGGTTATCCAACCATTCGTTGAACTTGCGGCGTATCTCCTGTATCTTCGTGCTGCCGCCTGTATAGCTTCCTCATCGGGTACACGGACACTTTCACCGTTGCGCATTATTTCTTTGGTGATTTCCGGAACCGTATCGTGCAGGGCGTGGACGAACAGGCTTCCCCGTTATAGCTGCCTATCGAATAGGCATTGTAGGCAATGGGTGAATAGCCTTGCAAAGAAACAATATAGGTGTCGTTCACATCAAAATACATAACCGTTGTGTTTACTCCGAACAGGTCTTTGGCAAAGGAAGCGTAAATGCTTGCCGGAATCCAACGCTCCCCCATGTTAAAATCAAGTTCTTCATACGGAATAAGCTCGGGGGTCGCATCTTCCAAAGCCTTGACAGATGTAGCCGCCCATTTTTGAACATCACCTGTCAGGCCGGCAAGAACGGCGCGTATCTCCTTGCATTTCTCCACGACATTACCGGCAAGGAACTTGCCTTTGCTCTCCCAACAATCCGTCAAAGGATTGTAGAATATCTCACCGGCGAGGGCTTCTGTCAGTTCCGCTTCGGGCTGTCCGGTTGTCTGTACAAGATAGTCCATATTGACCGAGCCGTAATAGTTAAGGCTGCTCGCCAACGCTTCTACCGGTGTCAGTTGTACGGAGGTATCTATCTTCTTGAACGCAACAGGCTCGTGCATGATGTCCGCTTTCACCAGCTTGTTGCCGGTTTGCATTTCAATCGTGAATACTTCCATGCCCAGACTGTCCCAGGAGAAAAACTCCCTGTTGTCGTTGTGGTGGAAAAAGCCCCACTTGCGCACATAGGAATCATAGTGTCTGTTGAGTTGTTCCCTCAGCTTCGGATATTCGGCCAGTTCCTCGCTCTCCTTGGTTGTCAGTTCAAAATAAGCTTCACGGATAGGAAGATAATCGTTGGCACGCTCTATGTTCAGCCGGGAGACTTTCAAAGGAACGAATGTAACGGTCATGTCGGAAAAGCAGTTTGCCTGTTTATAGCGAATAGTGCCAAGCTGGTTTTCAAAGAGTACCAACGTACCGTTTTTCATCCACTTGTGTAACGTGCCTGTATAAGTGCGTTTTTCCCTGTCAGGCCGCACTGCCGTGTTGGTATTAAAGCAATCAAAAAGGGACATTTGTATGCCGCCCAATGCCTTTGTCCGGTGTGGTAAACAGGCTCTTTCTGAAAAAATGCTCAAAATCGGCTTTCAGTGCGGACGAAAGGGATTGCTGTAAAACTGCCTCCTCTCCCTGCCAACGGTACTTGCGTACATACTCCCCATATTGGTTAGCCTGTATGTAACTTTCTGTAAACAATTCAGTTTGGGATAAGGTAAACAATTTGTTGGTATGTCTGGTATATTGGTCGCTGCACGGTACGACTTCTTGGACTGTCTCCATAAAGAGCCTTTCACGGTCGGCAAGCGTTGTCTTGCGGCTGTCCTTCTGAAATATCAACAGGTCACTGCCTACTTCGATGCCGCTTGTCTGCATGAACAGGTTATCAGGCAAGCGTAATGCCGTAATCAGATTGCAGCGGTGTACGAGGTAGTCACGCACGAATTGGTTAGCCTGTGTGTCGGCGATACCTCTTGATGTGACGAAAGCCAATATGCCACCCTCGTTCAGCTTCTCAACGGCTTTCACGAAGAAATAGTTATGAATGGCCTTGGAAGCCTGTGCATAGATGCCGCCTTTTTTGCTGAAAGTATTGTCAAACACACGGAAATCACCAAACGGAATATTGGAAGCTATTACATCAAAACGGGCATGTTCCGTTTCTTGGCTGTCAATAGTTTCAAACCCCTCGATGAATACTTGCGTGTCGGGGTACAGGGCAGACAATACAAGTCCGGTAAGCAGGTCTTTCTCAAAAGCCGTCCTATGCGTGGCTGTATCACCGACTGGCAGGAAACCGCTGATACCTGCGGACGGCTCTAAGAATGCACCTATTTTGAGGTCGTTTGCCGCAAATGTATCTCTAATTTGGTTGGCCACGGCTTGGATTAGGAAAGCCGGTGTATAAAAAGCAGTCAGTACAGACGATTTCAGGCTTTGCAGGAGTTGCCTGTAAAATGTTTCATCCCCTTTGGCTGCTCTTGACAGGACGGACTGCAACCGTTTGACGGCTTCCTGCATGGTATCGGGTATAGGGGTGTCCGTTCCAATACTCAATATTTCCTTGATACCTCCAAATCCTGTAAACTTGGATAATGTTTCACGCTCTATGGCAGTCGCATTTCTGCGTTCCTCGTGAATGGCAAGGGCGGTGCTTATCGCTTCGATATTGCCCTCTAATGATTTTAACTTGTTGTAACTCATACGTGTATATTTAACCTTTGATTTAATTTTCCCTTTCTTCAGGCTGTTTGTTACAACCTGCCGGGAATTATTTTTCTGCCCCGAAAGGTGTCGGGGGCAATACGGACAAATCTGACGAGGGAAATACGCTCGAACTTGTGAGAGGAAGATTTCGTGAAGGTATCCACGGCACAGCCGGATTTGACAGGTTTTGGCAACGGACGTTACCTTTGCGGAAAAATAGATCCGGGCCGGATGTAACTGCACTCAAAAAGGCAATCTTGATTGTTATGTTATTAGAGGGAGAGGGAAAGTTTATAGAAGGAGGTACTTCGGGTAAAAGTGGAAGGGGAGCCGCTCTTGGAGCGGAAGGTAAAAAAGGGAATGGGTTATAACCGGAGATTGGGATGGAGTGCCGACCAAAAGAAAAGGCTCTGTGCAGTCATACACAGAACCTTTCTACGGATTAAAACAGATTGACTATCGGCATGCCCCGCTTCCAGGCTCTCTTGAAAGTGTAGTATGTGCCGCCTTTGGGAATTCCGTCAAAGTAGGCTATCAAGTTGGCGGAACATGACAACATATAGTCATTTCTCCGGAGGAAGCAGCCGTCGGCATAGTTTTCATTTAGTATTACAACTTTGTCCGCTTTGGCAAGAATGTTGTGATAACGTGCCTTGCTATAGGAGGTAAACTCCTCGCATTGTCCACGATAAGGCACAGCGGCAATCAAAACTATATCAGGGTATTTGTCTTTTAGGGACAACACCGCTTCTGCGGCAAGCAGGTCGAAGCCTATCGCACAACCGTTATAAAATGTACGGATACCTCGATTGTAGTGTTCCGATACGGTTATCCTCAGTACCTCCCAGAGTGAAGACACTTTATCATAGGGGATGAAGCGATGTCCGGTAAATGCGGCTGACGTGGTTGGGTTAATTAAAATCATAGGTTTCTATCTTTTTATAGTTATAAAAATCTACTATCAATAACCGTTCGTTCATGTATTTGGAAGGGTCTGAGGCAAGGCGTTGCTTCAGCCAAAAATGTTGTCTGCCGTATCCATAAGCAAAGAACTTGTCAAAATCCGTGGTTTCAGACAATTTTGTAACAACAGCTTGAAAACCTGCTTTGTCTGTTGCGAATACGGCATGGTTTACCAGTTCAACCAATAAGTTGGGAATTTGTGCGTCCCATACGTTAATAAGATTTTCAAATGTCACATTCATAGCGTCTCAATTAGATATTATAAAAAACGATACAATCTTCCACTTCGGTTGCCTTGCCGAATAGTGGGTCTTTGGTATAATAAGGTGGCATACCGCCTTGCACGCTGTCTGCAATGGGGCATACCAGTTCGATACACCGCTTACGCAATAGGTTGTCAATCATTTTAATCTCTTTGTCTTTCAGTCCTGTGGCGTCCCCGTTAGCCATGTAAGGCAATGCCCATGTGGGTACTCTTTCGATACTTCGTTCCATATAGCTCTTTATTAAGTTAATACTATTATTTTCTCAATGCCTGACTTGTTTTCCCTACGTTCCTTTTCAGTTCCGCAGGTCGCGTATCAGACTTTTAAGGCATCCCCTGAATGAAGCCGTTTGCGGAATAAGGCAAGTCCGGATATGAAAATCGACCATGCAATAGTCTATTTTTATCATCCGAACAACGTGGGGCTTGCTATTTCCGGCTTCATTCTAATTTCGCCGGACAAAAAGTGATGTGCCGGCTTGCGGACCAAAAGAGCAATATGCTTCTTTATAGTGGTACAATGGGAATCAATATAATATAATAGGGAGGATTGGCTTAAAAAAGGGAGTGTGCGTAAATGTATCTGTTGAACATAAAAAAACGGCCGAAGCCGTTTTTGAAAGGAGAGACTGCTGTTAAGCAGTTTTCTTGGCTTTCTTCTTTTTTGAAGCGATAGGAGCTTTTTCTTCCTCTTTCTCCACCGGCTCATAGAAGTCGGTGACTGCCATGATGATACGGTTATGTTTGACACCTTGCTGGTCAGTCCATTCGTCGGGTTTGAAAAATCCTTGATTGTAATGTTTTTGCCTTTCTTCAGTAACTCAAAGGAAGTGCTGTCATTTTTACGCCAGGCTTCCACGTAAATGAAAGATGACACATATTCTTCTCCGTTTTGCTCCTTGCGGCTTACTGCCAGTGGGAAGCGTGCCACGCTTGCTGTTGTGAACTGACGGATTTCTGCGTCCTTACCAACAAAACCTGTTACTGCGAATGAATTTTCTACAACTTTCTTCATAATTCTATTTTTTAGAAGTTAAACAATTAATTTTTATGATGCTATCGGATATTGCAGGTATAGGGCGGCACCAAGGATAGCACGCAAATACGCTATATTTTTCATGCAGTAAAAAAAATGTCGGAAGATTTTCGTGTATGTCATTGGTCAGAACGGAGTGACCCGTAGATGCTTCAGCATCGCTGCATTATATCTTTGCATCTGAAAAATATTGTGACTTCGCCATCAAAAAGAGATTGACGAAGGGAGGGCGAAGAAAATAGCAGTAACAGTCGGAAAGGAAGCTGAAGTATGCTAATAACCGCACGTGGCTCTATCCATGAGGTAAAGGAGCAAGTCAGAATGGAAACTTCATTATGAAATGGGGAAGCCGTGAAAATCAGCAATCATATAGGTCTTGTTGATATAAAGGCAATACTCATTGGGATATAGATAACGTAAGGCTGACTCTAAAAAGTGGAGAAACGATATTGCCGGCAGTTTCAGTAGCCTATCGGTTGATAGAAGAAGGAAAAGGCTGTTAAACAAAGAAGAAGCTATCAGAAGGTTACTTTTCCTGTCAAAAAAGACTTTGGCTGTCTTTTGGAAAAAGGATTGCGGTGAAACCTTTTATAACAGGAATGTATGTAAACAGATGATATATAAGAAGAAAAACAAATGGGATAAGTTTAAAAAGGTGGATTGGAATACGCTGTTTCTGCGTATCTTTGCAAATGGAAGCACTGAACTATGACCTTCCAAAAGAAAAGGCATAACGTGCCTATAAAGCGTATCAATAACAAAGAAGATAGAGAATGGAAAAACTGATTATATGGATTGTACTGTTGGTGTTCTTTTACCTGATGAACAGGATAAGCACATGGAAAAAGAGAGCGGCTACGGCCTTTCTGGTGGTGGGGCAACGTGCGACAACAAAGGAGGAACGCAAATGGGGGGTATCGTAATGCGCTGCGTGCAGGGGAAAAGAAAGCGGAAAGATTCTATGTATATTCAGCTTTGGAGGATTTCATGGATGAGAAACCGATGATGCCTTTCAAGATGAAACTTTCCAACGGCAAGAAGATTCCGGCAATATTCATTGACTATTACATACCAAAGGGATTGGAATTTCATCACTGAGGAACAACGGAAGTTTGTACAAATGGTGTATGACTTTAAAGACGGACGTGTGTCTTGCAGCCGTTTATTCAAAGAAGCATTGGCAAAGCTGGATTTGCCGGATAGTGTTACCGTTGTATTCATGCCATGCAGCAATCAAAGCAAATACCTTACCCGATTCAGCCGGTTGAACAATGCTTTGTCGTATGAAGAAAAGTTGCATCCGATGCTGTACAGTCTTACTTATCTGGAGGCTCGTGAAAGCAAACACAGCATAAAAGACAGGGATAAGGTAAATGCGGATTCCAATGTCATTATCAATGCAGACATCGTAGGCAAGAAAGTCGTGATTATCGACGATGTGATTACAACAGGAAGCAGCGTCAAGGAACACGCAGAGGAACTTGGCAAATATGGGGTGGAAGTTGTCGGGGTTGTCTGTTTGGCTAAAACCGTGAAGTATCCGGAGAAGTAGAGATTTGGATTGAATCTCATTTCAAATAGGAAAATGTAAAGGAATACAGGTTTAGTCCGGTTCTTGTAGTATATATACAAGATTTCATTAAACCTGTTTTTCTAAAGCTGGAGAATCTTGCTTTCCAAAAAAGGAAATCTTAAAAGTAAAATGTGACAGGTTTAGTTTAGTCCTTGTAGTATATATACAAGATTCTATTAAACCTATTATTATAAACTCATCCGGCTGATTGTTTTACCATACACTGAGTTTAAAATACTCGGTAGCTTTTCTTTTGGTAGGCAAAAAATATCAAATACGGAGAATGGATTGAGGTCAAAACTCACTTCTTCCTATTTTGTATTGATAGGCTGAATTTTGAATTGTTATGTTACTATTTTGCTAATTGGAAAATTTTGTTATTTTATATACCACTGTAATTCAGGTATATATAATGTTTATTTTAGTATATTCCCATTTATGCGCGCCACATAGAAAGTCAACGGCGCCTTTAATTCCAACCGCAAGCCTATTTTATTCAAACCCCGTCCTATTTGCTTGGCCCTCAGTTTATATTGCTTGCGGTCATTTATGTCACAATACCGCAAAATAGGCAGCAGGTACTCGGAAGTGTCATCCTTGTATTTATCCACAATCTCCTGCATCAACTCCTCCCACAGAATAGTCAGCCGTTGCCCGGTCTTTTTCCGGCTGTATGTCAGAATTCCATTCTGGAGGTTGCTCTTCTTCAAGTGTGCCATATCAATAAACGACATGCCCCGGGTATAGAAACTGAAAAGGAAAATATCCCTTGCCAGCTCCAACTGGGGTTCGAATGACAAATCAAGTTCCTTGATCATTTTGATGATTTTAAAGGGAACAGCCCGTTTTACGGTCTTGTCTATGCCGGTATAGACATGTTTGAAAGGTTTCTTGTCGGTGGTATAGCCTTGCTCTACAGCCAGATTATACACACTCCGCCAGATTCTCATATAATAGGAAGTACTGTTCTTTACCAAGCCTTTCTCTTTCAGATAGCTTCATACATCTCCATCAGCTCCGAATCAAAGGCTTCAAAACTCAGTCTTCATTCTTCTGTAATTGGATAAAGCTGTTCATTGCCGAGGTATAGCCTTCTGCCGTCCGTCCCTTTTCTGCCGCTCCAGTTTATTGATACATCGTTGCATGAAGTTGAACACACTCTCTACAGAAGGGATTTTCCGGAAAGAAGCCACGATATCATCAATGGTGTATTCCACACCGGTCCGCTCCAGATCATTGATAATACCTTGTAACCGCGTCATCTCCCAATTCGTCTGGTCACGTATCAGCAGAAGACGCGCTTTACATTCAGACTGTGTTGAAATAAGCAGACTGCCGGTGGAGTCGTCCCACTCGGAAGGCATGATCCGATAAGAAGTCTTGATGAGCCGTGTCAGTCTGTAATGAATAATTTGATAACTTAATACGCCCTTTTTTCCTTTTACGCTCGATGGGCGGAATTTCAATTTAATGGATGCCATATTTCTTTTCTATATTATGGTTTTGTTATTCAAAACGAATATAGCAATATGGCATCAGGTACACTGTTGCACCTCCGGTTATTCTATCCTTCTATCTCGCTCAGTTCCAACCAGCGCATGGTCTTTTCATCAATCAAATCATTCAGTTCCGGCAATCGTTTGGATTTCTCCGTCAGTTCCTCCACTCCCAGCGTACCGCTGCAAAGGGCGGCTTCTATATCGGCCTTCTCCTGCTCCAGCCCGGCTATTTCTTGTTCCAGCTGCTCGAACTCTTTCTTTTCCTTGAAAGACATTTTCCGCTTGTCATTCAGGCGCACGCGGGCGGTCTTTTCCTCTTTTGGCTTTTCCGCCTCTTTGTCGCGCTGCTCTTTCGCCTCGCGCCAGTCACGATAATCGGAGTAGTTGCCCGGAAAATCACGAATGTCTCCCTGTCCCTTGAATACCAGCAAGTGGTCTACCACCTTGTCCATGAAATAGCGGTCGTGGCTTACTACGATTACACAGCCCTTGAAGTTCTGCAAATATTCTTCCAATACCTGAAGGGTGATGATATCGAGATCGTTGGTAGGCTCATCCAGCACCAGGAAGTTGGGATTACGCATCAATACCGTACACAGGTACAGGCGGCGGCGTTCTCCCCCACTCAGTTTATATACATAACTATGCTGTGTTTCGGGAGTAAACAGAAAATGTTGCAGGAACTGGGATGCGGTCAGTTTCTTGCCATTTCCCAATTCGATGACTTCGGTAATATCCTGCACCACGTCGATGACCTTCATTTGCTCATCAAACTTCAGGCCGTCCTGAGAATAGTATCCGAAACGGACTGTCTCACCGATATCCAGTGTTCCACTGTCCGGCTTCTGTTCGCCCATCAGTATTTTAATGAACGTGGACTTTCCCGTACCATTGTTTCCCACGATGCCCATCTTCTCATAACGGGCAAAGATATACGAGAAATCTTCCAGAATCTTCAAATCACCGAAACGCTTGTACAGATGATCCGCCTCAAAAAATCTTGGAGCCGATGTAAGAGGCTTTCATATCCAGTTTCACATTGCCGTCGTTGAAACGCTGCTTCGCCACTTTCTCCAGTTCGTAGAAAGCTTCTTCCCGATAACGCGCTTTATGTCCGCGTGCCTGGGGCATACGGCGCATCCACTCCAGCTCTGTGCGGTACAAGTTATTGGCGCGGGCTATTTCGGCATTGGTAGCCTCGATACGCTCCTGCCTCTTTTCCAAGTAATAGCTGTAGTTCCCTTTATATGAATAGACCTGCTGATTGTCTATCTCGATAATTTCAGAGCAGACGCGGTCCAGGAAATAACGGTCGTGCGTCACCATGAGCAGACTGATGTTTCCCCGGCCGAGATACCCCTCCAGCCACTCCGTCATATCCAGATCAAGATGGTTGGTAGGCTCGTCCAAAATCAGGAAATCGGGCTCGGTTATCAGCACATTCGCCAAAGCCACCCGTTTCAACTGACCTCCGGAAAGATGTTTGATCTGCTGGCTGAAGTCCCGGATTTTTAATTGAGAAAGGATTTGTTTCGCCTTCCGTTCATAATCCATGCCTTTTCGTGCTCCATCCGTGCCAACAGCTCTTCCAGTCCCGGATTGCCTTCGGTTTCCATGCAGCTTTCATATTCTTTGATGAGTTCCACCGTGCTGTTTCCGTGATAGAAACAGGCTTCGAGCACGGTCAGGTCTTCGGGATAATGTGGGTCTTGCTCCAAATAGCCCACCCGCAAATCACGACGAAAGACGATGCTTCCTTCATCATATCCCTCCTTACCGGCTATTATATTAAGTAAGGTAGTCTTGCCTGTACCGTTCTTTGCTATCAGACCGATGCGTTGTCCTTCGGCCACTCCAAATGAAATCTTCCGGAACAATACCAAGTCACCGAATGACTTGGTAAGCCCGTCTACTTGCATATATGGGGTCATTATTTGTCTATTTATTTAAATCATCCAACACTGCCTCCGCCTCTCGCTTAATTTTCCTGAATTCGGATTTCAAGTCGCAGGGAAGTCCCTTTTTAGCTTGTCCCCACACCAGTGCGGCAGGGTCCAGCACCATATCCGAACACATAAACTGCAAGGCGGGATATTCTTTCTGTCCCTCAATGACAGTCACCCATTCCATACCTTCCATCTCATTCACCAGAATGGCTCCGAAGGCAATACCGAAATTCTCCCACGCCATACGCTGCTGGGTCTGGAAACGTCCGCTGTCCATTACCTGCTGTATACTGTCAATATCGCTCTCCGACGCAGTGAAATCCTTGGTGAGTTGCTTTTTAATCGTGGTAGAAGCCCACTCAAAGGCGGTGTTCACCTCCCCGATTTCCAAGACACGGATCGGAATGATCTCACGCGGGTGACTTACACCTTCTTTGCGGATCTGCAAAGACCGGATGATTTCTTCTGCCGGATGCTTGTCACCTCCTTTGGACACGGTAAAAGAACATTCGAAAGAAAGATCCCCCTCTCCTGTCACCCAGATATGAGTGGTGTACCAGGCGCCTTCTTCCTGAAAAGTTTCCGCGCTGTAAGCACAATCCCACTTGCCCACTTTCACCAGGGTGGAAGAAGTATTTTCTTTCAATTCGTATGCGATGCACTGCGGACCATAGTCAGCCGCTTCATCCTTATAGGCCGATATGCGGAAATTACCTGTCCACCGGTCAGGATTATAGAATAAAAAACTCTCTTCTGTATCTTCAAACTCGTGCCAGCATCGGGTATTCCAATGAGAACCAGCCACCGGGAGAAATGTATTTCATAGTCTCTATCTTTTTAATTCATTACTAACGGAAACGATCGTCTTACTTTACCGGCAATATCTCAATCCAGTAATCATCAGGATCATTGATGAAATACAAGCCCATAGCGGTGTTCTCGAAGCAAACGCATCCCATTTCCTTATGGAATTTACGGACTTCGTCATAATCACCTTCCACACGCAGACACAGATGGCTTTCGTTCTCACCCAACTCGTATGGCTGGGTATGGTCACGCAACCAGGTCAGTTCCAACAAGAAATTGCTGTGGTCATCGGCCATATACACCAGCACGAAGGAACCGTCCGAAGCTTCCTTACGATGAGACTCATGCAAACCTAACGCTGTTTCATAAAACTTGATACTCTTGTCCAGATCAGTTACATTGATATTGAAATGATCAAATCTTCCTTTTACTTTCATATTGTGTTATTCTTTTGTTATTCAATCTCTATTTTTTGTCCGCGATGTGTCAATGACACAAAACGCACTCCATGCGCTTCGGCAAAGTCGCGGAAAGCATTTGCCTTGGCATACTCCGGTGTGAAATGCATGGGTACAAAGATATGAGTTTTTATCTTTGTTACAAACTGTCCGGCACCCCGCATGTATTCTTTTCCCAAACGGGGGTCAACGGGAAACATCGCCACATCCACTTCGGGCGTATAGGCGTAAAGATCATCCAGCTCATGCAGGAAATTCTTCTCGGCTCCCTTCCACTCCGCTCGGTACTCTCGTCCATCCAATGCCAGTTATTCAAATCACCGGCATGAAAAATCTTTTTTCCACTTGCCTGAAGCAAAAACGATACTCCCACATCCGTGGAACCGAAAGCACGCACGCTCAATGTTTCATCCTTATATTCCTCTCCTTTTTTCAGCCAGACGGCATCTTCTTTCTGCGCCCTGCGATGACGCAAAATGTCTTTCGAGAAAATATAGATAATATCCGGCCGCTGTTCACGCCATTGCAATACCTCTTTATTAAATGATCCGGATGAAAATGACTGGCCAGCACATACAGTTTTCCGGGTCTCCGCAATAATTCGCTGTGTACGGTTCCTTCCGGCATTCCCGCCTCTTGATTGCTGAAAGTCCCATCCATCAACCGGTTCAAATCCGCCTGCGCCTGTCCATCCTCCGAATCACGGTAATAATCCATGATTACAGTAAAGCCATCGCCTGACAAGGCGAATCCGCTATGATATATATAAGTAAGTTCCATATCCATACAACAAATTTATTTACCGATAGGTTGCACCTGCGCACGGGTCTTTTTATCAATCTCCAGAAACATATAATTCACTTTACCCGAATGTATCAGGGAGTCATTCTCCCGGTATTTCCTCGTAGCGTATTCCTTTGATTTCTCGTAGGTCAGTTTCGACATCTGGTTCTGGGATTTGCCCACCATGGTAGAATCCAGCTTCTCATCCGGAAAGAAATCATCCAGATTCACATCCCCTATCATCGTGGTTTCCAGAAAATTCATATTCTTATGTGATTTGTCCGTGTAATAACCCACAAACATATGTCCCGGAATACGCACCAGGATAGGATTGATATTGATGGCTTTCATCAGTGAGGCCAGCAACACGCTGCCATCCACACAGTTTATCTGCGAGGATTCCAGCGCATCGTCCAAGGTACGGACGCGCTGTGTATAAACCACATTGGACGAAAGACTGGTATTGGTGGTGGAGCTGTACTTAAAGTTCCGCTTTTGCAACACATTCCACAATGCATAGACCTGTTTGTCCACATTCTCCGACTGGTGTGCATTACCTTGATACCCAAGAAAACGATTGACGATACGTGTATCCAAGGCTTCACGCAATAATTTGTCAATCTGAGGATGCTCCTCGTTGACGTAGCCGCAAAAACTCTCCCGTATCGTGAAACTTCATTTTATCGTCCACATATCCTAAAGGGCACTCATTGATACTGCGCATCGAGATGGTTTTCAAACGCTGTGGAAGTTCTTTCTTATTCAATTCCGCCTTGACGGAGATGCTAACGGGCACTGCCTGATTATTATCACGCAAAGCCTGATAGTTCCATATAATATCCGGGAAAACCAGATATTCTTTCCCCGCCTTGGGTAAAATAAACTCAGATACAGACTGAGAGAAAAAAGGAGTCTCGGCCACTTCTATACGCAATTTGCTATTGGCATAACTGTTCTTCAGCCGGATGGCGATACACGACTTGGGATTTCCGATATAATCGGAATCGGCAGGTACGATTAAACTGGCATCTGTGGTTGCGGTAGAAAGAATGGTTGCAGGGAAAATATTACCACCCAGCTGGTCGGTAATCTCGAACCCGGATTTAAAAGGCTCATACCGATAAATAAAGACTGAAAATGCCATTACCAGTATAGCAGATAATATTAATGTGGACCATTGCCACTTGTTCAGTTGTTTCATATTCCACTTTTCTACGCTATCTGTTAATCAGTTGTTTTATGATTCCCCATCCACCATCATTCACTACAGACTACACTGATTGACACAGGTTCCATATCAAGCAATTGCTTTTCAATAGAAATAATCTGCATCAATCCGTGCAATCGGTGGCGAAAAGCTCGTTATCTCACTGCGATACTCTCTATCTCCACAAGCGCTCCTTTCGGCAAAGCCTTAACAGCTACAGCAGAACGGGCAGGGAAATCTCCTTCGAAATACTTGGCATAAACAGCGTTCATTTCAGCAAACAAAGACATATCTGCCAAAAATACGGTTGTTTTTACGATATTAGCGGTAGTCAGACCGGCTTCTGCCAATACATTCTTGATATTCTCAAAAACCTGGGTAGTCTGTTCAGTCACTCCTCCCGGAACAAATTCACCGGTAGCAGGATCAACGGGAATCTGACCTGACAGGAATACCATACCATTCACTTCAACAGCTTGACTGTAAGGACCTATAGCAGCAGGAGCCTTTTCTGTAAAAATCACTTTTTTCATCTTTTCTCTATTTATAATTAAGTAAAAATCAAATTTGACGGGCTAAATTAGTATTTTTTTCGCTATTTCATGCAGACTCTGCTGAACAATCTGACCTATTTTTACGTTCATTTAACATCAGGGTTTTCACAGACAGAAAGGATGTTTCCCCACGTCGTTTTTATTAATTTCATTAAATTCGGCAAAAAATCTTCTGTAATATGCATGAGATTAAAAAAAATATCTACTTTTGTCCTCGGTAAATACGTCAGTTCCTATCCGGGAAAGTCTGTTTACTTCCTGATAACAATCAAAACAACATCAATCCCATAATCGTAATTATGAGTGCATTTCCCCCTTCTAACACATTTTTGTGTAGATTGCGCTCCTTAATTATACCATTAAAAGATTATAAAGAAATATATTACTAATAACTATACTCTATGTATAACATTATTCAATTAAACGACAAAGACTTGTCGGAATTACAATCGATTGCCAAAGAGTTGGGTATCAAGAAAACAGACTCTCTAAAAAAAGAAGATCTGGTTTATAAAATTCTGGACGAGCAAGCCATAGTCGGAGCAACCCAAAAAGTAGCGGCAGAAAAAGCCAATGAAAGTCAACCCCGTAAAAGATCACGTATCAACGTTAAAAAAGACGGTGACAAGGTCTATACTGCAACCAAGGACAAGGCACAGAAACTGGAAGCCAATACCCCGCAGCCTGCCGCCGCAGCTGCCGAAACAGTAAAAGAGACTGCTCCTGTAGCGGTAACACCACAAACAGAAGCCGTGGCCGAAACAAGCGCGGAAGAAAAAACACCTAAAAAAAGAGGACGCAAACCGGGTAGTAAGAAGTAACAGCCAAGACAGAAGAACAACCTGCAACCGAAAACGAAAGAAACTGCAAAAGAGGAAGTGAAAGCTGAAGCACCGGCGAAACCGACACCCAAAAAAGCAAAAAAAGAAGAAAACACCGGCTATTCCCGAAGAAAAAGAAGTGATTCTTCCCGAACTGGAATTCGGCAGTGAAACCGATGATTTTATTCCCATCGAGGATCTTCCTTCAGAAAAAATAGAACTTCCTACTGAGTTGTTCGGCAAATTTGAGGCTACCAAAGTAGAAACACCGGCTCCGGTACAGACACCTGCCCCAAATTCCAACCACGCCAGCAGCGCGATCAAAATCAGAAGTACAACAATCCGCGCAACAATAATTACAACAATCCTCGTCAGGCAAACAATAATAACAATACGACGGCTGAGGGAGAAGCGTCTGCCAGCATTCCTCAACAACCGGAACGCAAACAGGTGGAAAAGCCTTACGAATTTGAAGGTATCCTGACCGGTACCGGGGTATTGGAAATCATGCCCGACGGATACGGTTTCCTCCGTTCATCCGATTACAACTATCTTTCCTCACCCGATGATATTTACGTTTCACAATCGCAAATAAAACTGTTCGGTTTGAAGACCGGTGATGTAGTGGAAGCTCTATCCGTCCGCCCAAAGAAGGAGAAAAATATTTCCCGTTGGTAAAGGTGGAAAAGATAAACGGTCTGGATCCCGGATTGGTACGTGACCGCGTTCCGTTTGATCACCTGACCCCGCTGTTCCCCGATGAAAAGTTCAAACTTGCAAAGGGGGATATAGTGACAACCTTTCAGCCGTGTGGTAGATATGTTCTCACCTATCGGTAAAGGACAGCGTGCTTTGATTGTGGCGCAGCCCAAAACCGGTAAGACGATCCTGATGAAAGACATCGCTAACGCAATCGCAGCCAACCATCCGGAAACGTACATGATCATGCTGCTTATTGACGAACGTCCCGAAGAAGTGACAGATATGGCGCGCAGCGTAAATGCCGAAGTGATCGCTTCTACATTTGACGAACCGGCAGAACGTCACGTAAAGATTGCAGGTATCGTACTGGAAAAAGCAAAACGCATGGTAGAATGCGGTCACGATGTGGTAATCTTCCTCGACTCTATCACCCGACTGGCACGTGCATACAATACGGTTTCTCCTGCTTCCGGCAAGGTATTATCCGGTGGTGTGGATGCAAATGCCCTGCATAAGCCAAACGTTTCTTCGGTGCTGCCCGTAACATTGAAAACGGTGGCTCGCTGACCATTATCGCAACCGCACTGATTGACACCGGTTCCAAGATGGATGAAGTAATCTTCGAAGATTCAAGGGTACAGGTAACATGGAACTCCAGCTGGACCGCAACTTGAGCAACAAACGTATCTTCCCGGCAGTAAACATCGTGGCATCAAGCACCCGCCGCGACGACTTGCTGCTCGACAAGACTACTTTGGACCGTATGTGGATTCTTCGCAAGTATCTGGCAGATATGAATCCTATCGAAGCCATGGATTTCGTAAAGAGTCGTTTGGAAAATACCAAAGACAACGAAGAATTCCTGATGAGCATGAACTCATAAAAAATAAATCTCTTTTATTAAATGACGCAGCTATACCTTTTCATTAAGGTATGGCCTGTTTTTTATTATACTTCAATCAATATATCAATGCATCAATTTGCTAATATGCCCATGACCACGCAGAGTAGAATGCAGCAAATTGACACATTGGCAAATTATCCAATGGGTACAAAACCTGATTCCTTCCGTCTGATTAAAAAGACCTTTAAATCCGGAGAACCCATGAAAACAAAAATAATCTGCTTTATCGCATTTGTCAGTTATACCTTTTATTTAACCGCAGGAGATATTTATGTTTCTCCCTACGGTAACGACAATGCTGCCGGTACACGCCAATCTCCCCTCCAGACTCTGGAACAAGCCATCAAGCAAGCGCGCGAATGGAGAAGATTGCAATCACCCGAAACAACCGGAGGCATAAATATCCTATTGGAGGAAGGAATATACCCACAATATAAAAGCCTGTTCATCCGCCCCGAAGATAGCGGGACAACAGACTCTCCCACCCGTATCACCGCTGTTCCCAATGCCCGTGTAGTCTTAAGTGGCGGAGTTCCTGTGACAGATTGGGAACAAGGATGCAAAGATACCAGAATACCAGAAACACTTAGAAATAAAATATGGGTAGCGGAAGCGCCCCGTATGGGAAACAGGATATTGGAAACCCGGCAAATGTGGGTCAACGGAACAAAAGCACAGCGGGCCGCACAGTTTCCCGACGGAGTAATGGAACGCATGATTGATTTTAACCCTGAGGAAGAGACGATCACCATTCCCACTCCACAAACAGCAGGTTGAATGCCGCTTCACAAGTAGAGATGATCGTTCACCAACGTTGGGCCATCGCCATACTGAGAGTGAAGGAAATGATTACTGAAGGGGCAAATACAATCGTCCGTTTTCATGATCCCGAAAGCCGGTTGGAGTTTGCCCATCCCTGGCCTCAACCTGTCATTGACGGAGAAAAAGGAAACTCCACCTTTTGTCTGGTCAATGCTCTGGAACTATTGGACCAGCCCGGAGAATGGTATCAGGATTATCCTTCCGGACGCATCTATTATTACCCGCGTCCTCACGAAGACATGACGAAGGCGCAAGTCATTATTCCGGCTTTAGAGACTTTACTGACTATAAGCGGAACATTAGAACGCCCGGTAAGGAATATATATTTTCAAAATATATCTTTCGAACATACTTCATGGATGCGCCCCTCTTATCAAGGACACGTTACATTGCAAGGAGGCTTCCATCTGCTGGATGCTTACAAGCTACCCATACCGGGGCTGCCCGAAAAAGCGGAACTGGAAAACCAGGCATGGATAGGCAGACCCGAAGCTGCAATACAGATAAAATGCGGCAATAACATAAACTTCAACCACTGCACATTCCAGCATTTAGCAGCCACCGGAGTAGATTATGAACGCGCCGTATCGACTTCCATTGTCGAGAATTGCCATTTCACCGATATTGGTGGCACAGCCTTACTGGTGGGCACCTTTCCTGATGAAGGATTTGAAACCCATGTGCCTTATACACCTTTTCATGAACAGGAATTATGTACGGGAATCACCATACGGAACAACCTGATTGAGGAAGTGACCAATGAAGATTGGGGAGGTGTAGGCATCGGAGCCGGATATGTAAAGAATATCCATATCGTACATAATGAAGTCTGCCACGTCAATTACTCAGGTATCTGTGTGGGCTGGGGATGGACCCTGCAGGAAAGCGGAATGAGCGGCAATCGGATTGAAGCCAATTACGTCCACCACTTTGCCCGGAGGCTGTATGATGCAGGAGGACTTTATACCCTCTCCAACAACCCGGCTCCGTGATGTCGCAATAACCGGATTGAACATTAATTGACGCGCCTACGCTACCAACGACCGTGCGTTTACATCTACTTTGATGAAGCGACGGATGGCTATACCGTAGAAAACAACTGGTGTCCGTCCGAACGTTTCGACTCCAACCGTCCGGGACCTCATAATGTGTGGAAGAAGAATGGTCCGCAAGTAGATGAAGTATAAAGCAAAAGGCAGGCAGGTCGCTGTAGATGGGTATCACAACCAAGAATCATTATAAAAACAAAATAACAAAAAGAGAATGAAACCAACCAATTACCACTTATTCGATTTTCTGGACTTTGATCCCGATCTGTCAAGAGACGAATCATTATGGAAAGCATACAAGCCCACCTCTGTCTATGAAAAAGACGGGGATATCTGTATAAACGTCCCTTTTCAAAAGCAAGTGCTCTCTAACGATATGGCGCCCCGATACGGCATCGCCCCGTGAAGAATATACGCTGGTCATCCGTCAGTACACCTCAGGTATCACCCGGCTCTTTATCGGATTCGGTGAAGAAAGCATGACGGATCAGTCGGAAATGCTCCAATTCAGTGACCGGGTAAAGAAACTCCCTTTGCAAGTGACACAAACAGAAGGGGAATGGTTGATCACGACCCAAGACGGAATCCAACGGGCACTTATCCATGTAAAGCCCCCGGTACTGGACCGTTGGAGCGAACTGCTGCCCGATCCTCAAGAGACCTTGGATCTTCGCCTTTACCCCGACGGCAAACGTGAAATCCGACTGGCTGCCTACGACCACTTCTCCCCTCCCCGTTACGATGCACTGCCACTGGCTTCTGCAAACGAAACGGAGTGAAGGAACGTGCCACCCTTCCTTTGAATCAAAACCCGATGAATGTTTTGCCGGAACAGGGGAACGCTTTGCCAAAATGGACTTAAGCGGACAAACGTTCTTCTTAAAGAACCAGGACGGACAAGGTGTGAACAACCGCCGTACCTATAAGAATATTCCTTTCTACCTCTCCAGCCGGATGTATGGAACATTCTATCACACCTGTGCCCACAGCAAACTGTCACTGGCCGGGCAGTCCACCCGTTCGGTACAGTTCCTGAGCGACCAGGCCATGCTGGATGTCTTCGTCATAGCAGGCGACACGATGGAAGAAATCCTCCGGGGTTATCGGGATCTGACCGGATATCCTTCCATGCCTCCCCTCTGGAGTTTCCGGCATTTGGATGAGCCGCATGACCTACTTCAGCGCTGATGAAGTAAATGAGATATGCGACCGGATGCGTGCCGAACATTACCCCTGTGATGTCATCCATCTGGATACCGGCTGGTTCAAGACCGACTGGCTGTGCGAATGGAAATTCAACGAAGAACGCTTTCCCGATCCAAAGGGTTCATCCAAGGACTGAAGAAAAAAGGATATCGCGTGTCCTTATGGCAACTCCCCTACGTGGCGGAGAACGCCGAACAGATAGACGAAGCACGCAAAAACGATTATATAGCTCCGCTGACAAAGAAACAAGATTCGGAAGGTTCCAATTTCTCCGCTTTGGACTATGCCGGAACCATTGACTTCACTTATCCCCAAGCAACCGAATGGTATAAAGGACTGCTGAAGAATCTGCTGGATATGGGCGTGACCTGCATCAAAACCGATTTTGGAGAAAACATCCACATGGATGCCCTCTATAAAGGCATGAAACCTGAATTGCTGAACAACCTGTATGCATTGCTTTATCAGAAAGCCGCTTATGAAATCACAAAAGACGTAACCGGTGACGGCATCGTATGGGCACGCTCGGCATGGGCGGGATGCCAGCGCTATCCCCTGCATTGGGGAGGCGACTCATGCAGTTCATGGGATGGGATGGCAGGCTCGCTGAAAGGCGGCTTGCATTTCGGGCTTTCCGGTTTCGCCTTCTGGAGTCATGATGTCCCCGGATTCCACACATTGCCCAACTTCATGAACTCTATAGTGGACGATGATGTATATATGCGCTGGACACAATTCGGTGTATTCTCCTCCCACATCCGTTATCACGGGACAAACAAACGCGAGCCGTGGCATTATCCCGCTATCGCACCCATGATAAAAAAGTGGTGGAAGTTGCGCTATACGCTTATACCTTATATCGTAGAACAAAGCCGGAAGGCCATCGCAAGCGGAGCACCTCTCTTGCAAGCTCTGATTTTTCATCACCCCGAAGACAAACTGTGCTGGCACATCGACGATGAATACTATTTTGGTAACGACTTCCTGGTAGCCCCGGTCATGAACAGCGAGAACCGCCGGGATGTCTATCTGCCCGAAGGAAAATGGGTGAATTTCTTCACAGGCGAACGCTTGGAAGGGGGACGCTGGCTGAAGAATCTGGATATCCCCTTGGACGAAATGCCCGTATATGTACGTCAAGGAGCGACCATCCCCGTTTATCCGGATGAAGTGGAATGCACGGACGATATGGATTTAAGCAAAAGTATCGGTCTGCACATAGACCCTCATTTTAAAGGAATATTTAAAAACTGACGAATATGGAAACCTGGAAAACGAATTTAGACGAGACAAAGAAACGATATATAGATTGGTGGAACCATAAAGGAATCATACTGAACATGTGGGAGCACTTTCAGGAAGATGTGAAACCTCATGCAGATATCCCTGCGCCCTCCCCGGCAAAAGACCTGAATCAGAAATGGTTCGATCCGCAATGGCGTGCAGAATACCTGGACTGGTACGTGGCACACAGCAGTCTGAAAGCAGATATCCTGCCGGTAGCCAATACCCAGTTAGGCCCCGGTTCATTGGCAGCCATCTTGGGCGGCGTGTTCGAAGGAGGGGAAGATACCATTTGGATTCATCCCGATCCCGATTTCAACGATGAGATTGTTTTCAATCCCGAGCATCCCAACTGGATATTGCATAAAGAATTGCTGAAGGCATGCAAGGCGAAAGCAAACGGTCACTATTACGTAGGAATGCCCGACTTGATGGAAGGTCTGGACGTACTGGCCGCCTTGAAAGGTACAGACAAGTTTTGCTGGATACCGTGATGCAGCCCGAAGTGCTGGAACAGCAAATGCAACAAATCAATGATATCTATTTCAAAGTCTTTGATGAACTTTACGACATCATCCGTGAAGGAGACGAAATGGCCTTCTGCTATTTCTCTTCATGGGCGCCGGGAAAGATGAGCAAGTTGCAAAGCGATATCTCCACCATGATCAGTGAGGATGATTATCGTCGTTTTGTACAACCCTTTATCCGCGAACAATGCCAAAAGATAGACTATACCTTGTATCATCTGGACGGCGTAGGCGCCATGCATCACCTGCCCGCCCTTCTTGAAATTGAGGAACTGAATGCCATTCAATGGACTCCGGGCGTAGGTGAGCCACAAGGAGGATCACCCAAATGGTACGACCTTTACAAGAAGATCCTTGCCGGAGGCAAGAGCATCATGGCTTGTTGGGTAACCTTGGACGAACTGAGACCCTTGCTGGACAATATCGGTGCGGACGGTGTGCATCTGGAAATGGATTTCCATAACGAGAGAGAAGTGGAACAAGCGATGCGCATTGTCGAAGAATACTCCTCTTCTTCCTCTGACGTATCCAAAGAAGACCTTTCGAAAGAAGAAGCCGCTGCAACAAAACAAGAAACAATCGTCGTCAAAGACTCTGCGGCAGCCGGGAATGAAGCCTTGAAACCTTTGTTCAATGCCATTGTGGACGGAAAGCTGGAACCGGCCGTAGAAGTAACCAAGAAAGCCATCGCCGAAGGAGTACAGCCCCAGGAAATTATCAACAACTACATGATAAAGGCTATGGGCGAAGTGGGACAACGCTTCCAGGACGGAAAAGCGTTCGTGCCCCAACTGCTGATGGCAGGACGCGCCATGAAGGGAGCTTTGGAACTTCTGAAGCCTTTATTGCAAGGGAGTGCCTCGACCACCATAGGCAAGGTAGTCATCGGGACCGTGAAAGGCGACTTGCATGATATCGGCAAGAACCTGGTGGCTTCCATGCTGGAAGGTTGCGGCTTTGAGGTAATCAACATAGGCATAGATGTATCTTGCGACAAATTTGTGGAAGAAGTCAAGAAAAACAAGGCAGACATCCTGTGCATGAGCGCCTTGCTGACAACAACCATGACTTATATGCAGGAGGTGATCAACGCTTTGGAAGCAGCCGGTATCCGTCATCAGGTAAAAGTAATGATAGGCGGCGCTCCGGTAAGCCAGGGATTTGCCGATGAAATAGGTGCGGACGGGTATAGCGACAATGCCAATACGGCCGTAGCGGTAGCCAAGGAACTGATGGGGCTTCATCAATAAACGGAATATTCATCTTAATCTGATACATGAATTATGCACGCTAATTATTTAGATACGTTAGATTGGGGCATTCTTATTGCCTACTTTCTGATTCTTATAGGCATCGGTATATGGGCCAGTCTGAAACGCAAAAAAGGCAGCAGCCTTTTTCTCGCCGAGCGTTCCCTGAAGTGGCATCACATCGGTTTCTCCATGTGGGGAACCAATGTGGGCCCTTCCATGCTGATAGCCTCTGCCAGTGCCGGGTTCACCACCGGCATCGTTTCGGGCAATTATGCCTGGTATGCGTTTGTTTTCATCTGCTTGCTGGCTTTTGTCTTTGCCCCCCGTTATTTGGGAGCGCGTATCACCACCTTGCCGGAGTTCATGGGGCGGCGTTTCGGACAGTCCACCCGCAACATTCTTGCCTGGTACACCATTGTGACGATCCTTATCTCGTGGCTTGCCCTAACCTTATTCGCCGGAGGTATCCTTATCCGTCAGGTTTTCGATATTCCCATGTGGCAATCGGCATTGATCCTGCTCGTTATCTCCGCATTCTTCACCATGGCCGGAGGGCTGAAAGCGGTAGCCTATACCAATGTATTCCAGATGCTTCTGCTTATTTTCGTATCGGCCACGCTTACTATAGCAGGGCTTTACAAGGTGGGTGGAGTCAGCGCATTGGCCGAAGCGGTTCCGGCCGATTACTGGAACCTGTTCCGCCCGAATGACGATCCCGCCTTCCCGTGGCTGCCCATTATTCTGGGTTATCCCATCATGGGAGTCTGGTTCTGGTGCACAGACCAATCCATGGTACAGCCTGTATTGGCTGCCAAGAATCTGAAAGAAGGCCAAATGGGTGCCAACTTCACCGGCTGGTTGAAGATACTGGATGTTCCTCTCTATATCCTTCCGGGTATCATCTGTCTGGCACTCTACCCGGGCTTGAAGAACCCCGATGAGGCCTACATGACTATGGTCACGAACTTATTTCCTGTAGGCATGGTAGGGTTGGTACTGGCCGTATTGACCGCCGCACTGATCAGCACTGTCGGCTCTGCCTGAATGCGCTGAGTACCGTCTTCACGATGGACATCTATGTCAAGAAATTCAGACCGCTTGCCAGCCAGAAAGAGATCATCCGTACGGGACACGTGGTTACAGTGGCGGGAGCACTGATTTCAGTGATCATCACCATTGCCATAGACAGTATCAAAGGATTGAATCTGTTCAATGTATTCCAATCGGTACTGGGATTTATCGCACCGCCCATGGCGGCTGTTTTCCTGTTCGGCATCTTCTGGAAACGAACTACCACGATGGCTGCCAACATGGCATTGACGCTTGGCACGGCGTTCAGCATGGGAGTGGGTATTCTCTATTTATGGGTATTTCCTGCGGAAAAATATACAGCATGGCCTCACTTCATGATGCTGTCTTTCTACCTGTTCGTTATCATCAGCGCAGGCATGATCTTGGTATCCTTATGGGATAAACATCGACAAGAATGTACATTAAATATGAAGAAAGTCATGGAGAAGCCGGCTAAATCCGTTATCCTTGCATGGGCGTTACTGGCTATTGTCATGGTCGGGCTTTATCTATTCTTCAATGGGCATTAAAAGAAGGTGCAGAAGGCTGAAAAGATTGTATTTTTATATGCCTGCGTTTGGTATCCCACTCGGGTGGTGAGGCAGTCCCACCCCGGTGAGATTGCAGCTTCACCCCGGTGGAACTGGAGTCTCACCGGGGTGGAATATCAGATGAAAGTGGTTGTTATAACAGATGGAAACGGCTGTTATACCCTGTCTGATAGAACAGGAGATTCATTAAGGTTGCAACAAATTGCAAAATCAATGAAGTTAATAACAACATCTAGCCATTTGGGAACTCTGATTTTTGTAGTCATCCTATTATCCTCGCTGCTTCCGCCTGTAACATCTATCGTACGTACAGAGACCGCAAGTATATTCCAGTTTACGGACACCATCCCCCAGGCCTATTACTCCACTGACCGATTTATAGGAAGCATCAAACTGGAATCTGTCAACCGGATGCCGCAAGGTTCCGCTGAAGGAAATAAAGGGAATAATTTCTTTTGCTCCGACACATGCCAGCCGCAATATCCGGGACTGAAACGGTTGGTATGCCTCCACCCTCTGTCGCGGATGTATTCATCCAACGCAATTTCCATACAATCCGCAGTCTTCTCGGCTATGACACTTCCTATGGCATCCGCTATATAAACCTTTACCATATCCCCTCTTGCTGCAACGTATGCTGGAACCTTTCAAAACCGGTTCCGGCAGTCGCGGCAAAGAAAGCGAAGGATTCCGAACCACGCAGCTGCCGGGTGATTATTTTACCTATACTGAAACACGTATCGCCGACAGAAAGCGAGTCTTTCGATTCATCCAACTCTCCACCGGATATGAAAAAACAAAAACGGGGAGAAGTAACTGCCTCCACCCGTTCCAGTACCCCACGGACTTCTTTTTCCACCGCTTCGTCGGGCACAGCATCTGCATATCCCATCGCCTCATAGAGTTCGGACAATGAGATAGGCAGATCAGCAAAAGAAAGTTCTTTTTCAAGCATTATTGAATCCATTTAATGCAGCAAAGAATGCATCAATATTTTCAGATGGCGTATGAGGCGGTGTATCACATCCGCTGGAGAGCACGAAGTTGGGATAGAACTTGGTAGCCTCCAACAGGTCGAGTGTGGCTTTCTTCATCACCTCCGGAGTAGCAGCCTTGAACAAGCTCACCGGATCAAGATTTCCCATTGCAAGGGCATCGGCAGGTACTTCTTTCAGAGCTTCGACCATATCTATTTTATTTCCAAAATGATAAGCGGCAGCTCCTGTAACTACCATTGCCTTGGTACAATGACCGGTATTTCCACAATTATGCAGAATGACCGTGAAGTGATCGTCCTGCACTTTCTCTACTATCTCCTTAATGAAAACAGACGAGTATTGCGTGCAGTCCTCATCAGACAAGAGTCCGGCAGCCGGCTCGGCCATCACTACCCCATTCACTCCTGTGGCCTTCAATGCCATACAGTAACGGAGAATGAAATCCGAACATTTCTTCAACAGCGAATTGGCCGCTTCCGGATTGATATAAATAAGCATCATGATTTCAGACATGTCATACAAACGTCCTGCCAATGAGTAAGGGCCGATGCAACCGGCAAAGACGGGCCGGTCCGTAATGGTCTTGGCTGCCAGCATATTTGCTTTCAGATACTGGGGGATTCTTCCTTTATTCAAGGCAGGGATTTCCAGTTTGTCAATAGCTTCTTCATCATTGAGAAGACGCCCCACCACACTGGGAACCTCATTTTCGGGGAAGACAATCTCCGCTCCGAAAGCCTCGGCTTCTACCGTCAAATCCATAATCACGGTTGCGGCGGCTGTGGGATATTTCTCACTCAATGCTTGATGGCGTTGTAATGCACTTGTCCGTCAGTGACGGCATCGCGTACCGTTTTCCCTATCATCTCTATGCCCGGATGGGTCATGATGGGCATAGCCACCACTTCTTTCTTTTGGATAATTTCGTTTATCCACTCTTTCATATTCAGTTTACTCATGGTCTTTTATTCTTTACCTATATTGGCTATGTTTAATGACGCATATGAAAAACATTGTACTCATACATAAATTTAAATATGTAAATAGGGACATTCATTAAATATTACAAAATCAGCAACTAATTCATACACAAAGTATTGCGAATTAGTTGGCTTTTT